>Ga0256834_1001360_pt1 | contig 16763 bp, 19 predicted proteins | sample 4281140metaG_FD_190536 | JGI IMG/M metagenome (GOLD analysis project Ga0256834, IMG submission 190536) | Hydrothermal vent microbial communities from East Pacific Rise, Pacific Ocean - 4281-140 | ecosystem: Environmental > Aquatic > Marine > Hydrothermal vents | place: Pacific Ocean: East...
AAGAAAAAAATTAAATTGTCGTTGCAACAAGAAGCAGCATGGGAAGATTACTTTTTAGCAGAACAACAAAAAGCAACAACACTAAAACAACAAATAGAAACAATAGACAAAGAAATTGATGCAATGGTATATGAGTTGTATGGGTTAACGAAGGAGGAAATAAAAATTGTGGAGAAATCTTAATTCTTTTTAAAACACTTAATTAATGAAAACCCTAAATACACGAACAGACTTAAGCGCTTTAAATAACCAACAACGAAAAGCAGTTCTATCCATAAATAAACGTGTACTTGTTTTAGCAGGTGCTGGTTCAGGTAAAACAAATACATTGCTTCAAAAAATAAACTACTTAATAAATGATGAACAAGCAGATTCTAAAAGTATTTTAGCAATAACCTTTACTAAAAATGCAGCGAATGAAATGATTGATAGAATGATTTTATCTGTGGATAAAACTAGATTTTATAAAAAAGTTCTAGAAACAAGAGGCATTACTCAAAAGGAGCTTGACTATGAGCGCACAAAGATGCTAAAAAAATACCCTTGGTTAAATCAAATCACTATTAAGACATTTCACAGTCTTTGTTACCAAATAATGCGAGAAGATGGTGTACATGTATTTGATAATCAATTTAAAATTGTTCCTAAACATAAAGATAATACTACTGATTTTACTGGTAATTCAGCTTCAGAAACTGAAACGTAAATTGTACAGAAAGTTACAATAGAACTTTCTGATAAAAGCGAATATTTAATTGCTTTAAAACGTTATATTTTAGATTATTTTGTTGATAAAATTCAAGGGGATGAGTGTAGTTTAGAATTTCGACCAGAAGGGAAGTTTTTTACCACGTTAAAAGGAGAGCATGTACGTTCAAAATCAGAACAGTATATAGCAGATTGGCTTTTTAGAAATAATATTGACTATGAATATGAACAAAAAGAACGTGTTTCAAAAAACAGTTTTCATCCTGACTTCTTTATACCTTCAGCAAATATTTATTTAGAGCATGTAAGTAATTTAAGTCATCCTACTTTCTGGAAAGAAATGGAATTAAAGAAAGCAGGAATAACATGTTTAAAAACTTTTGATAAAGCAACCCATAATTCAGCTGTTTTTAACCAAGTACTTAATAAGATTATAAAAGGGAGAATATCCAACAATATCTCTACTGATACCGTTTTACATTATCATGAGGAGTTTGCTGGGTTTAAAAAAGAGCTAAATAAGTTTTTTAGATTGGTTTTAGATGTTAAAGCTGCTATAAAAACCTCTAATAAGAATTTTAATGAAATTGAAGATGAGGCTATGAAGAGTAAACATGAACGTGTTCGTCTCTTTTATAAAGTTGCTCTTCCAATAATTAAGGGGTATAATGATTATTGTGAGGATCGTTCTTATTTGGATTTTGATGGTCTCATTGATTATTCCATTAAGCTATTCAAGGAATTTCCTACGATTAAAGATAGATATCAGCAACGTTTTAAATACGTTATGGTTGATGAATTTCAAGATGTTAATAATCAGCAAGTAGAATTTTTAAAATATTTAGTTAATGATAATTCACAACTGTTTTGTGTTGGAGATGATTGGCAAAGCATATATGGATTTAGAGGTTCAGAAATTGAATATATTGTAAATTTTAAGGCTCATTTCAATGAGCCAGAAATTATTACACTCAATTTAAATTACCGAAGTACAGATCATATAGTAAAAGCTTCAAATGAAGTTATAAAAAAGAATCAATTTCAGGTTTCTAAAGATATTTCAGCAGTAAAAAAAGGAGGCCCTAAAATTGAAGTTCATTACGCAGAAGTTGAAGGTGATGATGAGAGTTTTATTTGGAGTAAAATTGAACAACATTTAGAGGATGGTATTCATCCAGAGGAAATATTAATTCTTTACAGGCGAAGTGCAATGAAACAAAAGGTTCAAGATGCCTTGGAGAAAAGTGGAGTTAGGGTTCAATTTAAAACCATACATGGTTCTAAAGGGTTAGAAGCTCAAGTGGTGTTTATTTTAGGGTTAAATTCAGTTCATGGAGGGTTTCCAGATCCCTGGATGCAAGACAAGATTTATTACGTAATAAAAAAAACAGAGTACAATACACTTTTAGAAGAAGAAAGAAGATTGTTTTATGTTGCACTTACAAGAGCTAAAACCCATCTTTATTTAATGTCTCAAAAAGGTAGTGTTTCTGAGTTTATCAAGGATATTCCAAAGGATTTACTTTTAATTAATGAAAATGAAATATCTGGAGTAGAATACAAAATTGAATTATGTAAAAGCTGTAACTCAAAAATTGAAGAACATTTTAAATTCTGTCCTATATGTGGGCAAGATATAAATGTTAATGTAACACAAGAGGATAAACTAAATATTTCCTTGAACTATATTAAAGATAAAGTAAATGAAATTCCTTTATTTCATCATGGATGGTTAGATACTCATATCTATGAAGCAAGATTAAAACATAGAAGAGCATATGAACCTTGGAGCTTAGAAGAAGATGAGCTATTACGTGGTTGTTGTATTCAATTCCCCACAGAAGAATTAAGTGAACTATTTGGAAGAAGCCAGGGAGGTATAAAATCTAGAATAAAGGAATTGAAAATAAATTAGTTGTATGGGTAAAATAGCTATAACAGTTGAAGAACAAGTTGCAAAACTCGTTGGTAGAGGTATGGTAATGGATTTAGGAGGAAAAAAAGCTAAAGAAATATTATTAGATATAGGTTATTACCGTTTAGGATTTTATTGGAACCCTTTTGAAATCGACAATAAACATAATTTAGAGGTAGTAACTAAATTTTCAGATGTAGTTAAATAATAACTTTGACATTGTTAATCATCTATTTCATCTTATAATATGGTACAGTAAAAATATTAAAAACACTGTAAATCAACTATATAAAGACTACCCGCTTGAGGCACTTAAAAACACTTTACAATTTTGTAAAGTGTTTTTTGTTTACGAAAGTTTAAATTTTTAAATCAACTTTTAGTAAATTGCTTTATCCAAAAAAATATGGGTAGCAAAATTCTTAACTCCCCTATTTAAAACCAATTTAAATTATAAATATTTTTCATCTTTTTTATAAAATACTTATTTCTAATTACATAACTTTACAATAACAATGATTTACCTCAAAAACTGTAATGAAAAAAAGGCTTATTTCAATTTTACTGAATCCATATTTTATTGCCTTTTGTATAGCTTTCGGTACAATATCTTTTTTCCCAAATTATTTTTTAAAATATAACATAACACTTAAAAGCCAAGCTTCTCTTCAAGGAGGAAATAGCCGTGTATATTATGCCGATTTAAACAATGATGATAAGAGTGAAAAAATATTCTGTTTTGATAATATCAATAAAAAGGCTTGTTTAAATATTTTTACTTCCAGCGGTGATTTAATAAACCAATGGAATTTAAACAGTAACAATCCAAAAGATGTCAAAAACATTTGGTTTCTAGATGCCAACAATAATGGTAGTAATGAAGTTTATATGGTTACACAAAAAAAAGATTCTGCTTTTTTAAATGTAATAGAACCTTTTGTAAAAAATGGTATTGACAGAATACATGTTTTTATTGACCTTATACATCCTTTTAATAAAACCTATAAATTTTGGGCTAGTAAAGATATTTTTTTGTTAAAAAGCGGTATTGAAAACGAAGTTGTATTTACTTTAGGAACAGATTTTTCTGGTAGTCCACGAAATGCTTATAAATACAATTTAACGCAAAACAAAATTTATAAATCACCTCATTTAACCAATAAGTCAGCGATTAATCAGGTTGTTGATATAGATAATGATGGCTTAAGTGAAATTTTATTAATCAATCATTCTGCCGGTAATAAAATTGATGCTTTTTTTACCAAACGCACCGATAACAGCTCTTGGCTGATGTTGTTAAACAACGATTTGAGTTTTAGATTTAAACCGGTAGAATTTAAAGCCCTTTTCTCGGGTTTGCAATCCTTTATTTTTAAAAGCAAGGATACTTTTAAAATTGTAAGTTTATTAAATTCGAAACAATTAAAAATAAAACCATCTACACTTTATATTTATTCTATAACAGGTGAAAAACTTAAAGAAAAAGCACTGCCTTCCTTTGGGCAAAAAAATGATCTTTTTATAAATGAACATAAGCAAACTATTATAATTCACGATAAAAATAGTGGCTTAGTAAAAGTATTTAATGATCGCTTAAAAGAAGTTAAAACATTATTCTTACCACCGGAATCCTATTTGTATGCAATTGATATAGGGAATGATGATAAAAAGGAGTGGTTAAGTATCCCTATGAATAACAATAATAATAATGTAGGTACTATATACCAAAAAAATTTTAATTACCCAGTTAGTTTTAAAATCCCCACAATCGGGACGGAATATTTGTTTTTCGGGTTAAAGCAAACGGGTAAGCGTAAAAACGATTTGTATTTTCAAAAAGGGAATGAATATTTTGTTTATAGTTATACCAAAAACCCGTTGTATTTTATAAAATATATATTCTTTTTTGGGGTGTATCTTGTAGTGCTTAGTTTGGTGTTTTTAATTATTAAAGGTCAAAATTTAAGAGAAGCAAAAAAGAAGGCTATTGAAAAGGAAATTGTACAATTACAACTTAAAACCATAAAAAACCAGGTAGATTCTCATTTTGTGTTTAACGCAATAAACACGATTAGCGAGATGAAATTAACCGAAGATAAACTAGCTGCAGATGACTTTATTTGTAAATTTTCTGATTTTATGAGAAAAACACTTCAACAATCAGATAGTATTACAAATACATTAAAAGATGAATTGGCTTATGTTGAAAATTATTTACAATTACAAAAAACAAGGTTCAACAAAAATTTCACGTATCATATTAAAATACAAAAAAAGGTACATAAAAAAATGTTAGTTCCAAAGCATGTAATTTTTACCTATGTTGAAAATGCTATAAAACATGGGCTTTCAAACAAAAAAAATGGGCTTTTAGAGATTACTGTTAAACAAAAAAACAAAACTATTTTGATAACTATTGTTGATAATGGTGGTGGAATCAACAAAAAAAATAACACCAAAGGGAATTCCATAGGAAACGGCTTGTTAATTATGGAGAAAATTTATAAGTATTATACCCAATTAACAAAGCAAAAAATTGAACATAATTTAACTGAAGTTGTAAATAATAAAAATATAATAGTAGGATTAAAAATAGAAGTGCGTATTTTAAAATAATTAAATATTGAGTATTTATATACTCATCAATGAGTATATAATTATCAAACTAGACTAACTAATTTGGTAGACAATTAAAAGATAATAGCGAATATTACTGCTAAATAGAATTTTTAATAGAGGGAAATGGCTATAAAAAAGATTAAAACGGTTTTAGTTGATGATGAGCTTAGAGCAATCAATAGGCTAAAAATACTATTAAATCATTTTCCAGAAATTGAAATAGTCAATCAAATTACCAATCCTATTGATAGTGTTTCTGTTATATTAAATAGCCAACCAGATTTAGTATTTTTAGATGTTGAAATGCCTGGTATGACAGGCTTGGAAATCGCTGAAGAAATTAATAGAAACATCATACAGACAAAAGTTATATTTGTTACTTCACATAACCACTATGCAATTAACGCTATAAAAAGAAATGCTTTTGATTATTTGTTAAAACCGGTTAGTATTGATGAATTAAAACAAACCATCGATAGGTTTAGCCAAAATACAATCTAACTTAACTACACGCGAATTAGAAATTATCCGGGCTATTGCTTTAGGGCATAATAGTAAACAAATTGGGGAACTTCTTAATATAAGCAGGCATACTGTGGATACTCATCGCAGAACTATCCTCGAAAAAACTAGAAACACAAATACCGCCGGTTTAATTATGTATGCTATCAAAACGAAATTAGTTTAAGACTAAACTAGTATTTTTTTAATCTTGAATACTCAATAATATTGAGAACATTACTATTTTTTGAGTATTGACTTGTAATTAATTATTGAAATATCTTTACAAGAAAAAAATAATTAGTCTAATATAAAGGTTGTAATTAATAAATAATTTAAAAATTAAATTTATCTATTTACTTCTTTTTACTCTCAGTTTAAGTTGTAGTAAAGAAGAAGAAAGCGTTCCCATTCAAAATTCATCACCTACTTGTAAAATCATTAGTCCAGTAAATGGAGCAGAAATAGAATTCGGGAAAACTTTACAATAAGCGTTAATGCATCTGATCAAGATGGAGAAATAAATCAACTTAAGTTATATATGGATAATTCATTAGTTGAAATCAAAGGCTCTACTCCATTTAATTTTGAAATTGAAAACAAAATGACAACTGGGAACCATCTTATAAAGGTTGTTGCAATAGACGATAAAAACTCAACTGCTGAGTCAAATATTACAATTAAAATAACTGGTTCAAAACCCACAGTTGATAAAATTGAAATAATAAATAACAAATCAAATGAGATAGAAATTAAATCAAAAATATTATCAGATGGAGGGGAAATTATTATTGAAAAAGGTTTTTGTTGGAATACATCAGGAAATCCATCAATTAATAAAATTGATATTGGAAGTGGATTAGGAGAATTTGAAGGAATTATTGAAAATTTAGATCTAGGGAAAAATATTATAACAGTGCATTTACTACAAATATAAAGGGGACTACTTATGGTAATGTAAAAGAAGTAGTAACCAACTCAGTTATTCCATCTGTTAATACAATTGAAGTCTCAAATGTTGAGGCAAAAAGCACTATTGGGAAAGGGGGAAGTGACTAGTAAAGAGGAAGTGAAGTATTGGATATAGGAATATGCTTTAGTTTAAATAGCAATCCTACTATTGAAAATGATAAAATTTCAGGTGGTATTGGCGTTGGAGTATTTGAATGTAACTTAATTGAGTTAGCTTCTAATTCTAAGTACTATATGAAAGCTTATACAGAAAATAGTAAAGGAGTATTTTACAGAGATGAACAGGAATTTACAACTTTAGTTGGTAGTCCTGTAAGCTCCCCATAAAACCGAACTGTTTAAATGAGAAACATCCTAAATTCTTAACCATTTTCCAAGAATTCCCAAAAATTCCTGCTCTTCACCAATAATATTAGTTCTGACCAATGAAAAAAATATTCTATCCGAATACTTAATTGTTAATTGACTTTCAAATTTCGTTATTTTCTTAATTATTTTAATCGTCAAATCATCATTACTATTGCTTTTAAATTCATTCTTGACATATGCTTCGAAGCTTGATTTGTCAGGATTAAATATTGCGCATAATAACAGAAATGTAACTATAAAAATATAAAACTTCTTCATATCTAAGAGTCATTGTTTTCATTCATAAATATATTTATTAATACTAAAAGATTAATGACTATAAATGATGGAAATATACCTTATAATTGATGATAAGTATTAATTTTTTTTGTTCTAATTTATAGTTTTTAAAATCTGAAAATAAAATATTATGCTGAAAACATTTAATATATATTTACTGATTCTTTTAGCAAGTATTGGTTTTACAAATAGTTCAAAATCGCAGGAATATAGTGCTACCAAAGAAAAAATTACTATTGTTCCATTATCTCATGACCTTATTTCCTCGTCGATAACAAGCAGTCACAAATTTTATGACCCATTCTTAATTGGAAATATAAATTATTCAGACAAGTTTAGTTATGATTATGAAAATGATGTGTTGCATTTCGATTTGCTGGAAGCACCAGGGTTTATTTCAAATAAAAGTGAATTATTTATTGGAGTGGGAGGTGCGGATATTGAATACGTTGTTCTGCAAAATGATTCCCATGGCCTTTATAAAAAAGTTGATAATAAGGTGTTAGTAAGTCCTCCTGATAATAGTATATTTTCAGCAGCAAAAGCTGCTCTAGGGTATCAACCAAAAGATGGAAATCTAGTTGAAATGTTTAATCTAGGAAACTTAACTAATGCTAAGGATCTACAATTACATTTAAAAATAAAAAACTTCTCTCATGAAAAAATAATCCTTTCTTTAATTGTTTCTAAGGACATCACTGTTCTTGACGAAATGTCAAGAATTGTTTTTGCTCCATTAATTACAACTAATAGACTTTTAGGTGAGTCAAACAATCTAGATTGTGCTTTTGTTAACTACCAAATTGAATTTGATTCGAACAGAATTCGAGCGCAGGTCTTTAATGAAATTTTAGACAAGAATTTTATTAATGCAGGGTTGGATATTGTTTTTAAAAGTTTTAATTGGAATCTAATTAGCACGAACAATTTCGCAGATGATTATGGATTTGTTGAATGGGACCGATCTTTTTATATTAAAAAATCAGAATATGAAGGATTTACATTTAAAAATGGTAAAATTAAATCAAGTGTAAGTATTCTAAATATTAATGTGAATGAGAAAATACTATTATTAACAACCGATAGAACAAAGAATTTGTCCGGTGCGAGTGCTAATAAACTTTATCATTTGTTTTCTTTTGAGAAAAGAAGAAAAATGTGGGTTTTTAAAAACGAAATGATTTCTAAAAAAACCTATGGAGGGTTTGACATAATTGATCTTGGACCCTCTTTTGGAATTGTGGATTATATGTGGACTGTTGGCCAAGGATATTATTATAAATATGCTAAGATTTTTATACCATCATATCCAAAAGATTTTAATGAAGTATTAGAAATACAAACAGAATTTAGTAATAGTGCAGTAGTAATTGATAAAAAAAGGCAATATAGCTGGGAATCAAAAATCAGTACGAGGAGTTCAAAAAATAATATTAACGATATAATTGTTCAAAGATACGGTACAGATAACCTAAATTCTTCAGGAATTATTGAATCTATAAATGAATTTAAACTATATAAATTTAATGGTTTTAGTTATAAGCTTTCGAATAGTAATCATAATACTAATAGATTTCCATTCTAAAAAGGAAAACAGAGCTAGTTTCCAATAAACAATTTCATAATACCGAACACCTTGTATTTGACATAAATAGTGAATCATATCCAGGTATACCAATTTCTATTGAGTATTCGTTTTATATAACTTCGGTAGATGATGTATATAATTTATGGAGATTCGGAATCGATAGAATAATTAGTCAAATGCACATTGGAAATAACACTGAGATTCTTAAATATTATAGATATCGTTGTGACTTAATTTTGAATGGAAAAATAGTCAATACTACATATGGTAAAATAGATATAAATTATTTTGATGGAGTACTATGGATAGGCAAAAACGGCAGGGCATCTAAGCCTAATTATTTTAATAGAATAATTAAATCATTTTCTATACAATATTAAAGTCTTAAAATTAATTGAAATATGAAGTGAATAAACCTATTAATTAATGAATCTGTTTTTTGTAAAAATGCTGATAATCCTTTGTATACCTCCAATCACCTCCCCATTTCCATCCATATTTTTTAAAGACAAGAACAATTTCTGAATCTTTCATTATTGTGCCTTTATGATTCTTGTTATAGGTGGCATTTTCAGGGCTTCTATTTTTAGTCTTGTAATTAATATAGGGATTCTGTAGAGGATTAATATCAACGGCCCGACCATATGAGTGATCAGAAAGTTTAGTTGTACCCTGAATATTTCTATAATTGAAGCAAGAAGTATTATTATCTTCCATGGACAATTTATCTGACCAATTATATTTAACTATTGGAACGATTTTATTTATAGGAAACTTTTTTCTAAATAGTTCATTAAAAATTTCTGTAACCTCTTTTTTCAGTTCATCATCTGTAATAATCTGACCCCTATGAACAAGAGAATCATACCCGAAATAATAAACATTAACAATACATAATTTTTTACGTATATCATCAGGGATGTGTAATCCAGAAATTGCATCTTCCAAATCTAAATTTGAGTCAACAATAACTTTCTTTTTCTGGTTCTCATCAATAAACTTATCCGAAAAAACTTTATAATCAAAACTTTCACTATCAAAAGTAAAATTAAAAAGAAATGCAAACAGAGCAACAATAAAATATCTTAATAAGTCCAATTAAAAAATTATATCTTTCTGAGATATCGTGAATGCACGTATCCAGTTGTATTAGATGATCTATAATATATCTTTACCCATTTTAAGTATTTGCCATACTTCCCGGGGAAAACATTAACTTTTGACTCATCTTTGAGTTTTATCAAAATATTTGATTCTCTGTCTGGGGTACTCCTTACATTCAAAAAAGGGTCTTTAACGTCTTTATAAGTATCGAACACTTCATAAACAATTGTCTTGAGCATATTGTTCGATTCACCATTGGTCTCATTTTTATAATAGTTCTGTTCATTTGATCGAAAGTACCCAGTATAATTGAATAAAATATCCGAATTATCAATACTCATAATTCTAAGTCTATACTGTGCATCATTTATAACTGCAATTTTTATATAAACCTGATTATTATTATATTGACCAATTAATTCAATAGTTGGGGGACTATCTGATTTGGTTGTTCTAAAATACTTCAAGTCGATTATCTTAGACTTTTTTCGTAATTTTTTCTCTAATCTCTCGTTCAGATAATTTATATTGATTTCAATTTTACCAGATTGTGGGTTAATTTTAAAAAATTTTGAAAGATATGTAACATTAATAGTAGACCTAAATTCTTTGTTCTGAGATCCAGTTAGCGATATATCCACAAAATTATAATTGCTAATTGAAGAAGATGACTGGGCATGAGAATTGAGCAATATTAGCGAATATAATATTACCAATAATTTCTTTGAGATTTTTTCCATCACATAAATATTTCAAAAATTATAAATTTTTATATTACATTTCATTAGTCCTAATTTATTTTATTTTTAATTAGGGTATATTTAACAATATTTCTATCCCAAGCTCATTACCTCTAATTATTGCAGCCAAATTATTTGACAACTTAAAGTATTCATCTGAACCTATTCCGCTTGTCCTTGGGATTTCAATTATCTCAAACTTTTCTTCAAAATAATTGAATAAGGCTCGTTTAATTAAATCTTCTTTCTGTTTTGTTTTTCCAGAAGACAGGAACTCTATTGAAATACTGTGGATTAACGCCTCATAGTTATAATCAAAATGACTGAAAATTTCCTTTTCAACATATTCTCTCCTATATGAATCGTATACTTCATCAACATTCATTATTCTTGAATAGATGTCGTTTATATAGTTTATTTGAACTTTTGCGCCAATTTCATCACTAATCCACTTTGCGTTATTTGATTTTAAAAAATATGTAGGTCTATATCGAAAATTTGAAAGTGAATTAGGTTCATCTACAACAATATTTAGATTTCCCATTAAATCGGAATTTGCTAGTGTATTTCTGGTTATTCCTCCCAGAACATGTTTACCTTCGATATTTAAAAATTCCATCAATGAACTAATTACATTTTCTATGTCAAAATAGTCGCTATTAACAGTGCCAAAATTTATTACGTGATTTGATTCGGTGGCTACAAAATAATCATGATAATTATTTTCAACATAGTACAAACTTAATCGGTCAGTATTTAGTTTTTTGTATTCGTTTTTGAAAGGTTCATTCAAGTTATTGATTATTATGAATGAATTTCCTTTTTTAACCAAACATTTCCCTTCAACAAATATCGAGGCCCAAGAATATTCTGGTTTAATTACCCATCCCCCATTTTTATCAATGAAACCTGTATTACCTCCCGGTTCATAAGCGGCAGCTAACCCTTCATTAAATATTAATGGGTAATTATATTTGGCTCTGATTACTTTTTCTCCATTTTTATTTATAGCTCCCCACAGGCCATCTTCCTTATATGATGCGATCCCATTTCTAAAATTGGTTAAACCAGTCCAATCGGAATTTGGTCGGATTACCTTTTCCCCATTAATTTTCATAATTCCATAGGAGCGCTCTTCATCTTTATAAAGGAGAAACTCATCTTTTAGGTGATAAAAATTGTCATAACTATTTGGCAATTTGGTTTCCTCTCCTATAGAATTGATAATTCTCCATTCTTCCTCATTGGTCTTAACAAATGCATATCCCTCATCAGAAAAATTCCCAACACTTATATATTTTGGCTTAATAATAAGATTTAAGTTACTATCAATAAATCCGCTTAATCCATCTTTTTCAACAATCGCCATTCCATTAATAAAGTTTGAAATTTTATCGAATTCCAATTCTTTAATTTCATTGCCACTTTTATCAATCACTACTGGCCACTTATTATCTAAAACTCCAAAAGCAAATCCGTCATTAAAAAAAGTAAGTTCTTTATAGGAATTCGTAGATTCGATCCCGTCTGAATTGATAAAGTAATATTTACCGTTTCCTTTTTTCTGCACAAGGAATCCATCATTGTATAATGATATAGAACCCTTAAATTCATTTTCGATAACAACTTCAGCTTGATTATTAATTACACCCCATTTTTTACTTTCATAAAAATTGTAATTTAAGCTATTGGTTCCAATGTATTCGCAACCAAAAAATGAAAGATTCAATAATGCTATTAATAGAAATTTGACTTTATTTTTATTATTCATTTTAATATATATTTTATTCTTCAAAGTATTTAATACTCTCGACTATGATTTAAATTATATTCAATTTAGAAGAATAAAGAATTAATTCAGCAGTGTTTTTACAGCTTGATTTCTCCAAAATCGATCTTCTATATGTATCAATAGTATGTTTGCTCAAGTTAATTTTTGCGCCAATTTCCTTACTATTAAACCCTCTTGAAATAAGCCTAATAATTTCTAACTCCTTGATCGAAAAATTTATTAATATTTCTGATTGGAATCGTTCAAGAGTTTTTTTTAAAATATCTATGCTAATAGGTTTTAATAAATAATCGAAAACATTATTATGCTTGATGGCATCAATAGCATAATGATTAAACCCTGTTATAAATATTATTTTAATATTCAACCCGTACTTTTTAATTTCTTCAGATATTTCAAGTCCAGATTTGTCGGGCATTTCGATATCCATAAAAATAATATCTGAGGGATTTGTTTCAACAAATTTTAAAGCTTCATTTGCTCTTGTGAATTGACCTGTAACATCGATATAAACGAAATTTCTTAGTAAAATTTTTAGTCTATTTATTGCTCTTAATTCATCATCAAGGATGATCACTTTAATCTTTTTATTCATGACTAGTTTTATTCGTATGATACCATAAAGAAATTATTGAAAAACATAATAAAATTATTCTTTAAAATTAAGAATTAATAAGCTATTGAAATTAATTTACCTCCTTTTTGTTAAAATCGAGACATGAATAAAATTTATAAAAGAATAAAATTACTAATAGTAAGATATTCTAACTCCATTAATCAGACAGAAACAAACTCTGTCTAAAATTTATGTCCACAATTATTACAAAATTTTGTTTTATCATCAACTGAATTTTCACAATTTGGACATTTTGTTTTGATGATTTCACTTGTTTTTGAAAATGCACCAAATAAAAGATTAGTTAATTTATCAATCGATTTATAAACTGTTACACCAGATTTTATCAGAAAATAAAATCCTAGTATAATAGAAGCAAGTCTTAAAACCCAAATTAAATCTCTCATATATTGAACCACCAAGGGCAATATGGCATTGTATGCGATAATAACTACGATTAAAGATGTTAAATTTTTTAAAATTACCGCTAATTCAGGGTAACTGGGGAATATTTGCCTCAAATTCTTCTGATAGCCAATTATAAAGCTTATTAGAAGAAAACAAATAAATAATGAAACTGCGAGCTGTATATAATATCCATATCCTGCAGTAATTGGAATTGAAACGGCAATCCATTTAAATACTTGTAACAAAACTATTCCTATACCTACTTTTACAATTGGTATTAAATGATTTTTTGAATTTTCCATGTTTTTTAAAATTGTATAATTGAAAATATAGTTAAAAGTAATTAATCCAAGATTATTCTCTATACTCACAAAGAAGATAAAATAATCTTATAAATAGTAATTTTGAAAAATTATTAACCAAATGCCCATATATATCTACACTTCGAAAACACAAATAAAACTAATTGAAAGAACCAAAGCCTAATGAAGAATATTTTTAAATTAAATGTATACATAAATTTAGTGGACTTAACTCCCTGAATACCATTCGTTTTATTGGAGATTTTCGACTATTCTTCCTATATTAGATATATATGGTTAACGATATTAAAATTAGGAAAGGAGTTAGAACTATCCGTTACAATCGCGTAAGTTCTATGACACAAAATTTACAACGTCAACAAGAGAACAATGAAAAGTATACCTATGTGTTCGAAGATAAGTGTAGTGGAACTATTCCATTATTTAAACGAAACTATGGTGTGTATTTAAAGGAATATTTAGAACAGGATAAGGTTGAGTAAATATGAATCCACTCACTTAATTGATAGATTTGTAAGAAATCTACGAGATTTATTATCTGTAATCGATTTCTTCAATTCAAGCGGAGTTTCACTTTACATTGAAAATCTTGGTATGAGAACGCTCGTTAATGGGAAAATAAACTATACAATTAAAATGATGGTCTCGGTAATGGGTTCTTTCATGGAGATTGAGAACGAAATCCAGAGGAAACATCAAATGGAGGGGATTGAGATAGCTAAATAGAAACCGAAAACAACGTGGTAAATAAACTTATTATGAATTATTTCCAAAAACATAAAAAGGTGATAGAATTGTTAGAATAGGGGTTAAAAGGTTCTCATGTTTGTAAGATTTGTAATCTGAATAAAAACACAATTACTAAAATCAAAAAATATATCACTCCAAAATTACAAGAAGTATGATTAAAAAACCAAATGATTGGATAAAGTATTTCAATTATGTAATAAAAAGAGGTAAAGAAAAGGATGAACAATTTATCAAAGAGATATCAAATCAAATGTAAGCTCCCCTTAAAACTGAACTGTTTAAAAGTATATAAAGAATTAGAAGAGTTAATTGATAGCAGATTAAATCATTTAAATACTTTAATAGTAGTAATTATAGGGATTTAATTAGGTTTTTGGATTCAGATTTGTATCAAGTTAGTATATATGGTCATTCTTGTGGATTGTCAGATAGAATAATGATTAATGAAATTTTTGAACATAATAATTGCAAGTCTATAAAGATTTTTTTTTATGAAAACGGTAATGGTAAAAATGACTTTATCAATAAAACAATGGAAATTTCAAGGCATTTTTATAGCAATAAATTAATGAGAAAGAAAATAATTGGAAAGTAACCCTTGAAGCAGATATTTCTTCTATTTTTAAGAAAAAAAATCCACAATCGTTTTAGATTTAACTTTAATATCTTGATAATAAACTAGAACTCCCTAATTTTTGTTTTGTATCTAATATTAACTTACCAACAATTTCAACAACAGCAATTTCAGCTATTACCCAAACAGCAGCGAAAAGTGGAGGTAATACTACAGATGGTGGTGGTGTAGAAATTACTGAGAAAGGTGTTGTTTGGAGTACTTCAAAAAACCCAACGGCCAGTGATAATTTTACAAATGAAGGGACAGGAGTGGGAGCTTTCACAAGTTCATTAACAGGTTTAACGGAAAACACTACTTACTATGTAAGAGCCTATGCAACAAATAGTGTTGGAACTGCTTATGGTAATGAACTAAATTTTACAACAACAGTTTCCAACTTAATTACAGATATTGATAGAAATCAATATAATACAATTCAAATTGGCAATCAAATTTGGTTGAAAGAAATTTTAAAAGTAACTCACTTTAGAAATGGGGATATTATTCCAATAGGTTTAACAGTAGGTGAATTATTAAATACAACTAACCCAGCATATAATTTTTATGATGATAATTTATACAATTGATATGCAGTTAGTGATGTTAGAGGATTTTGCCCAGAAGGGTATCATACGCCTTCAGCTACTGAATGGGATGAGTTAGCCACTTTTGTTGGTCCTAACTCAGGTGGTAATTTAAAATCTACATCTAATTTATGGGGCTCTCCAAATACAAGTGCGATAAATAATAGTGATTCCTCAGCATTACCAGATGGTCAGTATAGATTTTTCGTACATGATTTTTATGACCAAAATTCTTCTGCTCTTTTTTGGACTTCAACAGAAGCATCATCTGCAGGGGAAAAGTATTATGGGCTAAGATTTAATACTAGGAATGTTCATATTGGATCAGATCAAGTGAAAGTAGCTCTTAGATCTTGTAGATGTGTTAAGGATTAATAATAAATTATAATGAAGAGTATATTAGAATATAGATAATGAGAAGATATTAATTTGTTGATAATTTTCACTAAGGTATAAGCTACGGTTTCTTGTTCTGTATGTATTATAACTACTAGTCTAAGTCAGTTACGTTTCATTGTTTTAAAGACTAATTAAAGTAAGTTTTTATTCTCATAAACTATAAATATAAAGGGTACTAATAGGGTACTATAAAATCATTAAAATACTGTAAATCAATTATATAAATCTTGTAAATAGTACCCACTCGAGGTACAATTATTAAACCTTAACGCTGTGATTTTATAGTTGTTAGGGTTTTTTATTTAAAAACAACTCCTGAATATTATTTTTAGTTAGAATATTCAATACTTTTTTTTGTCATATATTTGTGATTAATAATTGCTACTTGTTTTTTATGAAAAAGAAATATATCACTCTATGTTTTTTAGTATTTTCATTAATACAACTTATTAAGGCACAAACTTCAAATGAACTATGGAG
>Ga0256834_1001361_pt1 | contig 16741 bp, 14 predicted proteins | sample 4281140metaG_FD_190536 | JGI IMG/M metagenome (GOLD analysis project Ga0256834, IMG submission 190536) | Hydrothermal vent microbial communities from East Pacific Rise, Pacific Ocean - 4281-140 | ecosystem: Environmental > Aquatic > Marine > Hydrothermal vents | place: Pacific Ocean: East...
CAACCTCTGCTTGGTAAGTTATTTGTAAATAGAGAGCATTTTGCTATCTATTTAGTTAAATATAATCCTACTGCTTGTAGAGCTTTGCCTTTGAGCATTGTGCAGCTTTTGTGTTCTATTATGTATGATTTTGCTTCTGCTGGAGTGTTAAATTTTTTATCTATTGCTTTACACTTTTTAGCAAAAATCATTTTACCCATTTTTTTCATTTTTGCTTGGCGCATTTTTTTAGCTTTTGTATCGCTATCAAAATCTGCTTCTGCTAACTTTAGGGCATCTTTAAACTTCATTACTTTTCCACCAAATTTTTTTGCAAAAGCCTCTGCTGCTTCTTTTGTTCCAAAGGCATATTTACTAACTTTTTTAGCCATAGTAGCTGGTTTTGAACTACCTACTACATACCATGCCTTGCTAACTGGAATAAATTTTAGTGTGCTGTTATCTACAACTTGAATATCTTCGACTTTTTTACCGCTCTTTAACTCTTGAATTAGGCAATACATTGAGCAAAACTGCTCCATTTTGCCATCTACTTTTGCTGCATGATTTGTTTTATAAAACATAGGCAAAGTCATACCACACTTAACACAAAACATTTTGGCAGGACCTTTTTGCAAAATTTGAGCTTTATCAAAAGGCACCGCTCTAAAGTTTTTTGGCATATGTAGCCCCTTAGACATTGGCATTTGCGCATAAATAACAACTACTAAAATAGTAAGAAAAGTAACAATTTTTTTCATTTTCCAAACCTTTTTTTGTTTGGATTATAGCGATGAATTGTTAAGTGAATGTTAATTTTTTAAAAGCTATCCTCTTGAGGAGTTAACTGTATAAGTTCAAAGTGTTTTTTTTGTAGTTTTTGGTTTTCGTTTTGGAGTTTATTATACTCTGTTACTAATTTTGCCTCTCTATCTTTTGCATCAAGCAATACACCAATAGAACTCTCTCCAAAAAAAATAGAGTAAAAGTAACCCATAAATATAAGTAAAATTACAAATTTAATTACGCCAGAGAAATCAAAACCCTTTTTTGGGTTTTGTAGCTTCTCTTGCTCTAAACTCTCTAAATTACTCACCAAATAGCTCTTTTCCTAAATATTCAAATTGTCCAAGCTCTCTTTGAATTTCAAGAAGGCGATTATATTTTGCAATTCTATCACTTCTTGCAGTTGAGCCAGTTTTTATTTGAGCTGTATTTAAAGCAACTGCAAAGTCTGCAATAAATGCATCTTCACTCTCTCCACTTCTGTGGCTCATTACACAAGTGTAACCATTTCTTTGAGCAAGGCGAACTGTCATCATAGTTTCACTTACACTTCCAATTTGATTTGGCTTAATTAAAATAGAGTTTGCAATACCTTTGTTAATACCCTCACTTAAAATATCAGCATTTGTTACAAACAGATCATCTCCAACTAGCTGAACTTTATCGCCAATTCTATCTGTCATCTCAGCCCAGCCATCCCAATCATCTTCGCTTAAGCCATCTTCAATTGATACAATTGGATATTTGCTAATTAAATTTTCATAATAGCTAATTAGCTCACTACTTGTAAGCTCCTTATTCTCGCTTTTTAGCACATATTTACCTTCATCATTTACAAGTTCACTACTTGCAACATCAAGTGCTAATACAATTTGCTCACCAGCTTTATAACCAGCTTTATTAATTGCACTCATAATAACTTCAATTGGCTCTTCATTGCTCTTTAAGTTTGGTGCAAAGCCACCCTCATCACCAACTGCTGTGCTTTCACCCATTTCATCAATTATCTTTTTAAGGTTATGATAAATTTCGCTAACTGCTCTTAAACCTTCATCAAAACTATCAAAACCAATTGGCATAATCATATACTCTTGGAAATCAACAGAGTTATTTGCGTGTTCTCCACCATTAATAATATTAAACATAGGAACTGGCATCACTACTGCATTTGCACCACCCAAATAGCGATAAAGTGGCATTTTAAGGCTACTAGCAGCTGCACGAGCTACTGCCATAGAAACACCAAGCACTGCATTTGCACCAAGATTTGAGTAATTAGCAGTGCCATCAAGCTCTTTCATTGTTAAGTCAACTTCAGCTTGATTAAATGGACTCATTCCAATAACTGCTTCTGCAATTGCTTCATTTACATTTTGCACTGCTTTTAGCACACCTTTTCCTAAGTATCTATCACCGCCATCTCTAAGCTCAAGCGCCTCTCTTTTACCTGTGCTTGCACCACTTGGAACAATTGCACTCTCTTTAGTTCCATCACTTAAAACTACAGTTGCTCTAACTGTTGGATTACCCCTGCTATCTAAAACCTCATCTGCATAAACATCTTCTATAAATACCATAAATATCTCCATATTATTATTTGGCTAATTTTACCATTTTTTTATAAAGTATAAAATAAAAGAGCATATATTCGCTATTTTAATTTCATAAAAATTGAAATTAACTATTTTTAAACTATTTTAATCTCCTCTTTTAACTCTATATTAAATTTATCTTTTACTTTAGATTTTGCCAACTCTATTAACTCCATTGCCTCTTGAAAAGTTCCAGAGCCTAAATTTACCAAAAAATTTGCATGAATTTGGCTAAATGCCATATTGCCAACTCTATATCCTTTTAATCCTACCTCTTGAATTAATCGTCCTGCAAAATCATCTTTTGGATTTTTAAATGCACTTCCTGCACTTGGCTCTTTTGGTTGGTTATTTCTTAATTTTAAAAGTTCATCTCTTAACTCTTGGCTATAACCATACTCTAAATTAAGCTCAATGGCTGTTGCAATGCCATTGAGTTTTGCAAAACGGTAGCCATATTTAATATCTTTTTTATCTACCCATACTCCATTAATTTTCACTCTTTTAATTATATTAAAAATTTCATAGCTCTTAACTCCTGCATTCATAGCCACCATTCCACCAATTGTTCCTGGAAGCTTTGCAATAAATTCTAAATTTGCAATGTTATGCTTTTTGGCAAAACTAAGTAATCTCCCTGTTTTTGTAGCGCAACCTACCTCTAAAAAGTTATCTTTAATCTCTATATAGTCATAGCTTTTACCAAGCATCATTAAAGGTGGTGGCATTGGAGAAACTAATAAATTATTTGCACCACCAACTAAAAATCTATTATTTGGAATTTTATCACCCCGCTCAATTACTAAAACTTCAACTTTTGGTCCAATTTTAATAGAGCTAAATTTAGAAAAATCTATTAATTTTTTATTCATTAAATACCTTTAAAACTAACTCCAACCCCTCAATTCTCAATTACAATCACTACCCACTACAAACTCTAAGGTGAGGCTAAAGCCTCACTTCCAAAAACCAAAAATAAATCACTTTCAATTCTCAATTCTCAATTCTTCATTTTCCATTCTCAATTACAAAACAACCTCTTATATAAAGTAAAAATAGTCCACTTCCTGTCAAGATTAAAAGTATATTCCCACCGATATCATGGACTAAATGAAAGCTGTCAACTCCAAATATGTCAACTATCTTTACAACTAAAATTAAGCGTATTAAATTTACAATACTAATTACAAAATAGCTCAATACTGCCCAAATTATTTTACGCTTTTTTTGGCAGCTATATGCTATAATTGCTGCTAAAATCATTAAAAAAGGTATTATTCCATTGCATTCTGGAGTAATTACAATTCTATATTTTGGATTAATAACAATATCATAATTAACTATAGGGTTAGATAAAACAGTATCTAGTATTGGCATTATAACGCCTCTTTGAGCGCTATCTATAACTTTACCAATTGGACATAGTGAGTAGTAATTCCCCCAGTAAAATAGCCCAAATAATACAATAAGCCATAGAGGAAAGAGTATTAAAAACTTATTAGAGCTATCTAAGTTTTTGTAGCGCTTTGCTATTGACACCCAATACACTCCATACTTCTATCTTCTGTATAGCCTGTATCTTGGAGTGCTTCTGGTGATTGAGAACGCAGATAATATGTAGATTTAAGCCCATATCTCCAAGCTGTCATATATATATCATTAAGGTATTTACCACTTGCTTTATCTAAGCGAATAAATATATTTAAACTTTGTCCTTGGTCTATCCACTTTTGTCTAATTGCACCAGCTTTTATGATTACTCTTTGGTCTAAATCATAACTACTTATATAATATGCCCATGTATCTGGACTTAGATTTGGCGCAGTTACTGGTATTTCACCACTTAAATTTACCTCAAACCACTTTCTTTTAAATATTGGCTCAATTGCTTGGGTTGTGCCTGTTAAAATTGAGATAGAGCTAGTAGGTGCTACTGCCATTAAATAGCCATTTCTCATACCATCACTTTTAACCTTCTGCTTAAGTGCATTCCAGTCATAGTGGTATCCAAAGAGTCCACCTCTATCAACTAATTTACAAGCCTCTTCATTGGCTTTATCAATTGGGAAAATACCCTTTTGCCAATCTGAGCCTTCAAATTCGCTATAGCTACCTTTCTCAAGCGCAATATCACTTGATGCTTTAATCGCATTGTAGCTAACTGCTTCCATAACTTCATCTATTTTTCTAAAGTGTTCATTACTTCCCCACTCAACTCCAGCTTCTGCCAACATTTGAGCCTCGCCCATTACTCCAAGTCCAATTGCACGAGTTTTTAGATTTGTTTTTTTAACTTTTTCTAGTGGGTAAAAGTTTAAATCAATTACATTATCAAGCATTCTAATCGCAACTGGCACAACGCGCTCTATATCTTCATAACTATTAATTTTAGATAAGTTTATACTTGCAAGGTTACATACTGCTGTATCGCCATCAAACTTCTCTTTATCTACTATAAATATCTCTTTGCCATCAATTGAATCAAGTGCTGTTATCTTTTTGGCTTTTTTTGTAATACCACTATCTACTGTTACTTCATCATCTTCATCATAAAGATTTATACTACCATCATTAAATTTAACTCTAATTTTATAATAATTTGGGCTTGTATTTTGGAAAATTTCGGTGCATAGGTTTGAGCTTCTAATAATACCAGTATGTTTGTTTGGGTTAGCACGGTTTGCACTATCTTTAAAGCAAAGAAATGGATTTCCTGTTTCAAAATAGTTTCTTAAAACCTCTTTCCATAACTCTTTTGCACTTACAATCTCTTTTGTTAAGTCTTCTCTTTTTTCTAACTCTTCATATTTTGCTTTAAACTCATCTCCATAAAGTTCTGCAAGTTCTGGCACTTCATATGGGTCAAATAGTGTCCACATACTATCTGCTTCTACACGCTCCATAAATAAATCATTTAACCAAAGTGCTGGGAATAAATCGTGAGTTCTTCTTCGCTCTTCGCCAGAGTTTTTCTTTAAGTCTAAAAACTCTTTTATATCTATATGCCAAGGTTCAACATAAACTGCAATTGCACCTTTTCTAGTTCCTAATTGGTCAACTGCAATTGCAACATCATTTGCTATTTTTAAAAATGGCACAATTCCACCAGCTGCGTGTTTGTGTCCGTCAATATAACTTCCCATACCACGAACCAAGCTCCAATCCCAGCCAATTCCACCACCAAATTTTGATAGAAGCGCCATCTCTTTGTAGCCATCAAAAATACCTTCTATATTATCTGGAGTTGAACCAATATAGCAACTGCTTAATTGGTGGCGAGTAGTTCTTGCATTACTTAGCGTTGGAGTTGCTGCCATAACCTCAAATTTGCTTAAAATATCATAAAATCTTTTTGCCCAACTTTGACAATCAAACTCATTTTGAGCCAAAAACATAGCAACTGCCATAAACATCTGTTGTGGCAACTCTATAGGTTCGCCTTGTTTATCTTTGATTAAATATCTATCATAAAGTGTTTTTAAACCAAGATAAGTAAATTGCAAATCACGCTCTGGCTTGATATAGTTGTTTAAATCATCTAAATCATATTTATCTTTAAGCCCAGGAATTAAGCGTCCTTCCTTCTCTCCACGCTCAAAATACTCTTTTAAATGTGTATATCCTGTAAAACCAGAAGCTCTATGATAGATATCATAAAGAAATAGTCTTGCTGCTACAAAAGTCCAATTTGGTCTATCTATATCTATTTTATCAACTGCTGTTTTAATTAAAGACTCTTGAATCTCTTTTGTAGTAATCATATCTTTAAAGTGGAGCTTTGCATCTACTTCTAGCTCACTTTGATTAACTCCACTTAAACCCTCTACTGCAGCAGAGGTATATTTTTGAATTTTTGTTACATCTAAAGACTCTATTCTACCATTTCTTTTTACAACTCTTATCATTATATGGCTCCAATTTATACAATTTTAACTAAACTCTAATTTAATACCAATATTTACAATATTTATAAGTTAAATATAGCACTAAAATATACTAAATATATTAGGAAAATATCAACTTTACTATCTATAATTAAATATATTGGCATATACTTTATATTATGTAATTATACATATTTTAAGTTAAAGAGAGTTCTAAGATTTCATTTTTTTATATTAATAGATTTTTCTCTTATCATTAAAAAGTTCAATAATTTGGTATTATTAATAATATAAATGTTACATAATGACACAAAAAAAAATTTTTCTATAAAATATAATATTAATAAATATTTTCAATATGTCCATTTTATGGATACTCTTAAAATCAGCCCCTTATTTTGGGCTTTTTGAGGGGTTGATTTTATAGTAAATTGTGATACTATTACGTAATAGATTAATATTTATTTAGGAGAGATGATGAAAAAATCAGTTTTAATAAGTGAGGTTGCAGAAAAAACAGGTCTTTCAAGAACAGATACAGAACTTGTTGTAAATAGTATGCTAGATACTATTGTAGATTGTTTAAAAAATAGAGAAGCAGTATCATTTTTAGGTTTTGGTTCATTTGAGCCTGTTAAGAAAAATGCCAGAGAGATATATATTCCAGGAACAACTACAAAAGTTAAAGTTGCCGCAAAATATGGTGTTCGTTTTAAACCAGGTAAAACTCTTAAAAAACAGATTCAAGGATAATATTCTACTCTTAGCGCTTTTGATGCGCTATAAATTTCTCTTTATTAGCTACTTTTAGATAAAATTGCAAAAATTTTTTAATATAAGGATATAGTGTGATACTAAATGTTGAAAAGTTAGATGAATCTAACTATAAAGTTTCTGCTACAATTGATAATAAAGATATTGATAGCAAATTAGACAAACTAGCTAAAGAGGCTAGTAAGAGTGTAAAAGTTGATGGTTTTAGAAAAGGTAAAGTTCCTGTTGCTGTAGTTAAAAAGATGTATGGCGAAAAGTTAGCTCAAGACGCTGAAGGTGAAGCTATTAGAGAAGTTTTAGAAGCTGCTTATAAAGAGGCTGGTATTGAAATGGCTGATGTTATTGGAAATCCAACTTTTGAGAAGTTTGAAGATAAAGGTGATAAAAAAGAGATGGAGATTATTATCTCTACAAAGCCTAAAATTGATTTAGGCGATTATAGCGATATTGCACCAGAGTTTGAGAAACCAGAAGCTACTGAAGATGAGATAAATGAAGAGATAGATAATATTGCAAATAACTTTGCAAAAGCAAAAAGTATAACAGATGATAGAGAGTTAAAAGATGGCGATATTGCAGTTTTTGACTTTAAAGGTATTTTAGATGGAGAAGCTTTCCAAGGTGGAAGTGCAGAGAATTTTGAGTTAAAAATTGGAAGTGGTCAATTTATTCCAGGCTTTGAAGAGCAGATGATTGGTATGAAAAAGGGTGAAGAAAAAACTATTAAAGTTACTTTCCCAGATGATTACCAAGCAGAGAACCTAAAAGGAAAAGAGGTTGATTTTGAGCTTAAACTTCATGATATTAAAGAGAATGTAAAACCTGAAATTGATGATGATTTAGCTAAAAAAGCGCTTGGCAAAGATGATGCTACAGTTGAAGAGCTTAAAAAACATGCAAAAGAGATTATTGAAAATAACAAAGTTAGAAAAATTTATGAAGATGAGTTAAAACCAAAAATATTAGAGAATTTAGTTGAAAAATATAACTTTGATTTACCAAAAAATATTGTTGAACAAGAGATTGATAATTTAACAAACCAAAAAGCTCAAACTCTTTCTAAAGAGGAGATTGAAGAGATTAAGGCTTCTGAAGATAAATTAAAAGAGCTTAGAGATAGTGTTCGTGAAGATGCTATAAATGCTGTAAAAGCAACATTTATTGTTGATGAGATGGCAAAAGCTGAAAATATAGAAGTAAGCGATGGTGAAATTAGTCAAGTTTTATATTATGAAGCATTAATGAATGGGCAAGATCCTCAAAAGCTAATGGAGTATTACCAAGCTAACAACTTAATTCCTGTAGTTAAAATGGGAATGATAGAAGATAAACTATTTGCCAAACTACTTAAATTATATGATTAATCTTGGGCATTTACGCCCAGATTAAAAAGATAAAATTTACTACTTTTACAATTATTTGATATAATTACAAAAATTTCTATCTCTTATAGAGCCACACTACATTCAATTCTCCTCCTCCATTTTGAAGTAGTATTGTGGCTCTATAAGAGATAGATTAAAAAAAAGGAATTAAATGTATATACCATATGTTATAGAACAAACAGGTCGTGGAGAGAGAAGTTACGATATATATTCAAGATTATTAAAAGATAGAATTATAATGCTTAGTGGCGAAATTAATGATGCAGTATCATCTAGTATAGTTTCACAACTGCTATTTTTAGAGGCACAAGACCCAGATAAAGATATCTACTTTTACATAAACTCTCCAGGTGGCGTAATTACAAGTGGATTTAGTATTTATGATACAATGAATTATATAAAACCAGATGTTCACACAATCTGTATTGGTCAAGCAGCTTCTATGGGAGCATTTTTGCTAAGTAGTGGAGCTAAAGGGAAAAGATATGCACTACCTAATGCAAGAATTATGATTCATCAACCTTTAGGTGGAGCGCAAGGTCAAGCAACAGATATTGCTATTCAAGCACAAGAGATTCTAAGAATGAAAGAGCAGTTAAATAAAATTATGGCTAAAAATTGTGGCATTACAGTTAAAAAGATAGAAAAAGATACCGAAAGAGATAACTTTATGAGTGCTGAAGAAGCTGTTGATTATGGCTTAATAGATAAGGTTTTAGAAAAGAGCCTATAATGATTAGAGAGATTTTAGTATATCCTAATAAAACTCTTAAAAAAAAGAGCCTACCTGTAGAGAAATTTGATAAAGAGTTGCACTCTTTGCTTGATGATATGTATGATACTATGAGTGCAAAAAATGGTGTAGGACTTGCGGCTATTCAAATTGGTGTGCCTCTTCGTGCTTTAATTATTAATATTCCAATTGAAGAGCAAGATGGCGCTCAGCCAAAAGAGAATACTATTGAGGTTATTAATCCTGAATTTATAGAGTGTAGCGGTAGCACAAAGTTCCAAGAGGGGTGTTTAAGTGTTCCCGGATTTTATGAAGATGTTTCACGCTATGCCCAAGTAAAATTCAAATACTACGATAGATACGGTAATGAACACTTAACAGATACTAACGATTTTCTTGCAATTGCTATACAACACGAATATGACCACTTAGAGGGAAAGCTATTTATTGAAAAACTATCTATACTAAAAAGAAAAAAATTTGAAAAAGAGTGGAAGAAGAGAAATAGCAAAAAATGATGAATTTGACATAAATTTGTCATTTTTATTATAATATAACCATAATATGCACTTTATTATGATATAATATTCGTAAAAATAATGTGTAATCTAATTTTTTACATTATAGCTATAACTTTTTTATAATTAAATAGCTTATCTAATGTAGATTTTAGATGATTTATGGAGTAGATATGAGTTTTGTAACTAATGAAAAATCATCTTTGGGTTCTAAAGAGAAAAAGGTCTCTTCTACACTTGAACTTGCCAAAAAATTAGGCTTATTAAATAAAGAAGAGGAAGAAAAAGATAAAAGTGCAGTTAATATTTCTGAAAATAAAAGTAAAGAAGAAGATACTATAGCAAAAAATAATCAAGAGTTATTGGATTTTATTTTAGAAGATAACTCTGAGGCTCAAGTAGATAATAATACCCATAAAAGCAGTAACACTATATCTATAAAAGATGATAACTCTTTGGTTGATATTGAAGATAAAACTAATTCAACTTTTATAGATGATAAGGTAGCTGAAGAGAGCAATAAAAGCTTTGAAGATATAAAGCCAAATGAAGAAGCGCCAATAGATAATCAAGATTTAATAGATTTTTTATTAAATGATAGCAGTGAGATTAAAAATAATTTAGCCTCTAATGAGCAAGTTATTGAAATAGAAAATAGAAAAAATATAAAAAGCGATACTAAAGAGGAAAACAACAAAGATAGCTTTATCTCTATTAATGTTAGTGAAGATGAGGATAAAGAGTCTTTAGAGATATTAGCAAATAGCAAAAAAGATAAAATAAAACCCAATAGTATTACTCTGCTAGATGATGAAAAGAGTGATAAAAATGAGTTAATAGATTTTTTATTAACAGATGATGAAAAAGAGGATGAGGAGTTAGCAAATAGCGATTTAACAATAGTTGAAGATAATACTTTAGATAAAAAAGCTCCTCAAAGCGAGGATAAGAGCATTCAAAAAGATGATATTAAAGAGGAGAGCATCACAAGTAAGCCAAAGAGTCCAACTGATACAAAGAGTAACTTAAATAATGGACTTTTAGTTACACCTGAAGATATAGAGAGATATTTTGCATCTTTAGAATCAAAAGAGAGCAAACTAAGCAAAGATATAGAGCAAGAAGAGTTATCTGACCCAAAAGAGTTTGATGTATCTAAAAATATAGTAGAAAATAAGCCAAAAACAGTTAGTGGTAGTGATGTTTTGGCATTTCAATCTTTTGAATTTAAGGGCAAAGCCAAAGAGTATTTTAAAATTTGGATTGTAAATATCGCTTTAACTATAGTAACTCTTGGTGTTTACTCTGCATGGGCAAAGGTAAGAAACTTAAGATATATTTATGGAAATACTTACCTAAATAACTCAAACTTTGAATTTAATGCAGACCCTAGAAGAATATTTTATGGTAGAGCTATAGTTGTTCTTTTTTATGCAATTTTTCTCTACTCTGCAAAAGTTTTATATAACAATACATTAGCTTTATCTATAATGGGACTATTTCTACTACTTTTGCCTTGGCTTATCAAACAAGCTGTTAGATTTAAACTAAAGAGTGCATCTTATAGAAATATAAGATTTAAGTTTCATGGCAAAGCTAGAAGTTTTTATATGTTGGCATTTAGTTCAATTTTGGCAATTGTATTAGTATTTTCTCCTATGTATATTAATGCTTTAGCTAAAAAATTTGGCTTTGAAATTCCTTATTATAGCTATAGAGTTGCAGTTATGTCATATATGGCACTATTTTTTAGCTTTTTAATAATTGGTGTGCCTTTAATTTACAGAAAATTTAAAGAGATTATAATTAATAACTCATCTTATGGTAATGAGATGTTTAAATTTTATGGCACAAAAAGAGCAGCAGTTGGAACATTTTTAAAGATGGCATTTACTACTGCTTTAGCCGCTTTTTTACTTGCTTTGCTAGTGGTTATTCCAAAAAAATTTTTTGGAATAGATATAGTTGATGCAAAACATATAGATTTAAACAGATTAAATAGCACAACATTAATTGGTGCTGGAATTGGTATTTTAGTCTATTTGGCATCTATTGGCTTATACAAAGGTATTAGTGATGGATTTTTATCTAACTATATTAGAAACAACACTAAATTAGGGGATGGCGAGTTTAAAACCAGTATATATCCTGTAAAACTTGGTATAATTAGTATGGTTAATATTATTGCAATTGTATTTAGCTTTGGATTGCTATACCCTTGGGCTAAAATGAGATATTTAAAGTATAAAATAGAAAATACGCAATTTGCATGTAGAGATTACAACAAATTTAAAGCAGCAAAATCAAAAGATGTTTCAGCAATTGGAGAAGAGGCTACAGACTTTTTTGATATAGATCTTGGAGTTTAAGTTAGCTTCTAGGGGTTAGATTTTAGGTGTTAGGGTTTAGGTTTTAGTTAGTAGTTAGGGTTTAGGGATTGGTGGTTAGTATGAAAGTTAATGCAAAGCTTTATGATGGGAATAGTTCAATTGAGCATAATGTTATAGTTGAATTTACGCAAGATAAGCGAATAAAGATTGAAGCATTTAATATTGATGAGCCACTTAGCCAAGTTAAAATTTCAACACGCCTTGGCAATACTCCTAGATTAATAGAGTTTAGCAATGGTATTAGGTGTAAATGTGCCAATAATGATAAAATTGATGAAATCTTAGATAATTTAGGTGCAAATAATAGCTCAATTCATAAATTAGAGAGTTCTTGGAAATTAGCTACTATCTCTTTAGTGTTAATTGTAGGGTTTGTAGTATTTATGCTAACTGCTGGTGCTGATACAACTGCAAACTTTTTAGCAAAAAAACTACCTCCAAGCACTTTAGATAGCGCAAGTAAAATTACACTAGAACAACTTGATAAAAGTTATCTTCATAAAAGTAATTTAAGCAGCGAGAAAAAAGCCCAAATTTTAAAACTATTTAAAAAGCTTAGCAATAATGATCCTCACTATAAACTCCATTTTCGCTCTAGCCCAAAAATGGGACCAAATGCTTTTGCACTGCCAAGTGGTGATATAGTTTTAATTGATGAGTTGGTATTTTTAGATAAAGACCCAAATCTTTATGGTGTTTTGGGTGTTTTAGCGCATGAAAAGGGACACTATGTATATAAGCATGGATTAAAAGGCTTAATAAAAGGAACAATTGCAACAGCAGTTATTAGCTATATTACCGGAGATGTAACATTTGTTGCCACTGCTTTACCAACAGCTCTAATTACTACAAAATATAGCCGAGAATACGAAACCCAAGCAGATAGTTATGCAAAGAGTGAGTTAAAAAGATTGCATATTTCTAGCAAACCTTTAGCAAATATCTTTATTGAGATGGAGAAGTATTATAAGAAAAAGTATGGCAATAGTAGCACCCCAAATTGGCTCTCTACACACCCTGTTACGCAAAAGAGAATAGAGTTCTTTGAAAAATAGCTATTATATAATTTGCAAAATAAGAAACTACACTAAAATATAATCTCAATTTAATACAAATTTTTGGTATAAAATTTAGCTCTAAGTAGTATAATATTATTGAATTATACCTATAATTCAATCTTATAATAAGGAAAAATTATGTTCAAAAAAATATTACCCCTAAATTTAATTATATCATTAAGAATGTTTGGACTATTTATAGTTCTACCTGTTTTGTCAATTTATGCACTAAATATGCCACACTCAAACCACACGATGGTTGGTATTATTATTGGTGGATATGCTATTACTCAAATGCTATTTCAAGTGCCATTTGGTAGCTTAAGTGATAAAATTGGGCGTAAAAAAACTATTATTATTGGTTTAGTTATATTTGCTATTGGTTCATTAATTGCAGGTTTAGCAAACAATATATATATTTTGCTTTTGGGAAGACTTCTTCAAGGGGCTGGAGCAATTGGTTCAGTAATTACTGCTACTATAAGTGATGTTGTAAGAGAAGAAGAGAGAGGCAAAGCAATGGCAATTATGGGCGGAAGCATAGGTTTGGCATTTGCTATTTCTATGGTTGCTGGACCTACAATTGCAGCTCATTTTGGCGGAGTTCCTACGCTATTTTTCATAGTTACATTTTTGGCACTTTTATCAATTTTTATCTTAATTAAATATGTTCCAAATCCTCCTGTAATAAAACATACCTATTTAGAAAATGATAAATTTAAGATGTTTGAAAATAGAAATTTGATGAAGATGAATATTACAAATATGCTTGTAAAAGGCTTTATGACTTTTGCTTTTATGATTATTCCTATTGTTCTTACAAAAACTTATGGTTGGGATAAAAGCGAACTCTATAAAATATATTTACCTTCAATGATTGTAGGTATTTTAGCTATGGGACCAGCAGCAATGATTGCAGAAAAAAAAGGAAAATATAAATTAATTTTGCTACTAGGAGTATTATTTTTAGCTATTGCATACTTAATAATTGGATTAAGCAAAACTTATATTATGTTTTCAGCTGGAGTTATAGTATTCTTTATTGGATTTAATCTTCAAGAGCCAATTTTACAATCTTTAGCATCAAAATATGCAAAAGTTCATCAAAGAGGAAAGGTTTTAGGAATTTTTAATAGCTTTGGATATTTTGGAACATTCATTGGTGGCTTTATTGGTGGAATGTTGTTAGATATAATCTCTCTTAGTGCCATATCTTATGGAATAATTGTTTTGTGTATTTTATGGGCTATAATGATTTATACTCTTGATAATCCAGCAAAAAATAAAATTGCATATATTCATCTTGATAATACTAATAGTGCAAAACATAAAGATTTACACGATATTAAAGGCGTTATTGAATGGTATATTAATGATACTGAGAAGTTAGTTGTAATTAAATATAATGAAGATTTAATTACAGAAGATGAGTTAAAAAATTTGATAAAATAGATTCATATTTAATTTATATTTATCTACTATAATTAAAATAAAAAGGATTTGTAATGAAAAAAATATATTTGGCATCAATTGCACTAGTTTCAATTGTATTTGCAGGTAGTGGAGAGGAGTTGTTTAAGGCAAAATGCGCAGCTTGTCATCAAGTTGCAGTAAAGGATAAAAATTCACTTATTGCACCACCAATAAATAAAGTTATGATGCATATGCATAAGGCTTTTGATTCTAAAGAGAAGGCTGTTAGCTTTATAAAAGAGTATGCGCTAAATCCTGATCCTAAAAAGACTAACTGCCCATCTATTGATGTTTTTGGAGTAATGCCATCTCAAAAAGGCAATGTAAACCCAAAAGAGATTGAAGAGATTGCAAATTATCTTTATGATAATTTCCCTACAAAAGCTTTTATGCAAAAGAGAATGGCTCAAAAAGGTATGAGAAGAGGTATGGGAGGCTTTAAAATGATGGATACAAATGGAGATGGCTATATCTCAAAAGATGAGTTTAATGCATTTAGAGCTAAAAAAGAGGGTATAGATATTAGTAAGTTTAAATATGATTACTTCTTTAAAAAATTAGATACAAATGGCGATGGAAAGCTTGATAAATCAGAGATGATGCAATTTAGAAAAATGATGAGAGGCATATAAAAAATCTAACTAAACAACACTTAAAGCTTTATATCTTAAAAGTTTTAAGTGTATATAAAAATATAATATTATTTATTTAACTCATAATTAGATATTAATTCTTATTTATTAGTTGCTAAAAATCTTTTTTCTTCATCTCTTAATACAACTTTGCTATAATTGCAATAATTTATAATAGTAAGGAAATATCGTGAGTGAAGTTATTGGCTTTATTAAAGATGGTGTAATTTGTGATACACAAAGTTGTCAAAGTGGAGATAAAGAGATTGTTTTTGATAACTCAAAAGAGGCTTTAGAGATTATTCGCCACTCTGCTGCGCATTTAATGGCTCAGGCAATTAAAGAGCTTTATCCAAATACTCAATTTTTTGTAGGTCCTGTTGTTGAAGAGGGATTTTACTATGACTTTAGAAGTAGTGAAAAAATTGGTGAAGATGATTTAAAGAAAATCGAGAAAAAGATGAAAGAGTTGGCTAAAAAGAAGTATGAAATTACAAAATATACTCTTAGTAAAGATGAAGCTCTAAAAAAGTTTGAAAATGATGATTTAAAGCAGCGCTTAATCAATCAAATTCCAGGGAATGAAGTTAGCATTTATAAGCAGGGTGATTTTGAAGACCTTTGCCGTGGACCTCATGTTCCTAACACTGGATTTTTATTTAATGTAAAGCTAACAAGAGTTGCTGGAGCTTATCTTGGTGGTGATGAAAATGCGGAGATGCTAACTAGAATTTATGGTATTGCATTTGCTGATAAAGAGAGTCTTAAAAAGCATATAACAATGCTCCAAGAGGCTAAAAAGCGCGACCATAGAAAGATTGGAAATGAGCTAGATCTATTTATGTTTAGCGAAGAGGCAGCTGCTGGTATGCCATTTTGGTTGCCAAAGGGTGCAAGACTTAGAAATAGGCTAGAAAATATTTTATGGAAAGCCCACAGAATAAGAGGCTATGAGCCTGTTCGTGGAATTGAAATTCTAAAAGCTGATATGTGGCGCACAAGTGGACACTATGCTTGTTATGGTGAAAATATGTATTTAACTGAGATTGATGGGCAAGAGTATGGAATTAAGCCTATGAACTGCTTGGGGCATATTTTAATCTATAAGCATAAGCCAAAGAGTTATCGCGATTTGCCAATTAAGTTTTTTGAGTATGGTTTAGTGCATCGCCACGAAAAGAGTGGAGTATTACATGGACTATTTAGAGTGCGTGAATTTACGCAAGATGATGCGCATATTATCTGCACACCAAATCAAATTAAAGATGTGGTTTTAGAGGTTGTTGAGTTTGTTGATAGTGTTATGAAAAAATTTGGCTTTAGCTACTCTATGGAGATTTCAACAAAACCAGATAAAGCTATTGGTGATGATGAGGTTTGGGAGTTAGCAACACAAGGGCTTAAAGATGCGCTTAACTCAAGAGGCTTAGATTATGGAATTGATGAGGGTGGCGGAGCATTTTATGGTCCTAAAATTGATGTAAAAATAACTGATGCTATTGGCAGAAAGTGGCAGTGTGGAACAATTCAGGTAGAT
>Ga0256834_1001362_pt1 | contig 16738 bp, 14 predicted proteins | sample 4281140metaG_FD_190536 | JGI IMG/M metagenome (GOLD analysis project Ga0256834, IMG submission 190536) | Hydrothermal vent microbial communities from East Pacific Rise, Pacific Ocean - 4281-140 | ecosystem: Environmental > Aquatic > Marine > Hydrothermal vents | place: Pacific Ocean: East...
GGCTTTATATGAGCAAGATTATCGTCGAAGAGCACTGCGGCGGCACCTTGACGGTGCGCAATATGGAGGCGGGGGCCTGTTTTACCATCGAGATTCCTCTAGAGAGCCGTTAAGCTATTGATTTTATTTATTCAGGGCACTTTAAAGAGAGTTGCCCTAATATGCTCCTGATTAATTCGGACAAATATTGTCCTATTTGAAAGCGGGAGCATAGATGATGATGAAAGTCTACCTGGACAACAACGCTACCACAATGGTGGACCCCGAAGTCAAGGCGGCGATGGATCCGTATGTCTGCGAGATATACGGCAACCCCAACTCACTGCACGACTTTGGCACGGCGACCCATCCGGCTTTGAGAAAAGCGATGGATCAGATGTACGAGGCGCTGGGCGCGCGGGATGAGGATGACATTGTCGTCACCTCCTGCGCCACCGAGTCAAACAACTGGGTGCTCAAAAGCGTCTGGCTCGATCTTATCCAAAACGGTGAGAAAGATCATATTATCACCACCGAAGTGGAGCACCCCTCCGTCACGGCGGTCTGTCGGTGGCTGGAGAGCCGGGGCGTGCGCGTAACCTACCTGCCCGTCAACGCCGACGGCATCGTGGAGGCCCATACGGTGCGCGATTTCATTACCGACAAGACGGCGCTGGTGAGCGTGATGTGGGCCAACAACGAAACGGGCGCCGTTTTCCCCATTGAGCAGATTGCCGAAGTGTGTAAAGAAAAGGGTGTGCTCCTGCATACCGACGGCGTGCAGGCGGTGGGCAAGATTGCGGTCAACGTCACCAAGGCCGGTGTCGATTTCATGAGCTTTTCGGCCCACAAGTTTCACGGCCCCAAAGGGGTAGGGGGGCTTTATATACGCGGCGGACGATCGCTGACCAGCCTACTGCACGGCGGTGAACAGATGGGCGGTCGGCGTTCGGGCACGCTCAATGTGCCCGGCATTGTGGGAATGGGCAAAGCGATGGAGCTGGCCAACTACTACCTGCGCTTTGAAGAGCAACACGTGCGCCGCCTGAGAGACAAGCTTGAGGATGCCATTTTGCAGATTCCCGACACCTACAGTGTAGGCCCCCGCGACAACCGCACCCCCAATACGGTGCTGGTCTCCGTGCGCGGCGTGGAGGGCGAAGCGATGCTGTGGGATCTTAACCGCGCGGGTATCGCCGCCAGCACCGGGAGCGCGTGCGCCAGCGAGGATCTGGAGGCCAACCCAATCATGATAGCCGTGGGCGCGGACAACGAGCTGGCCCATACGGCGGTGCGGCTGAGCCTGAGCCGCTTCACGACCGAAGCGGAGATTGACTATACCATTGATGTATTCAAAAAGGCGGTGGAACGGCTGAGGGCCATTTCGAGCACCTACGCCTACACCCCTAAAAAAGAAGGAGCGTAACATGGCCAAGAGCGATTTGATCGGCGGCAGTATCTGGGAAGAGTACAGCCAGAAAGTCCAGGATCTGATGAACAACCCCCGCAACCAGGGGGAGCTGACCGAAGAGGACGCCAAGCGCCTGGGCGGTGAGCTGATCGTGGCCGATTTTGGCGCCGAGAGTTGCGGCGACGCGGTGCGGCTTTACTGGATTGTCGATCCCAAGACCGATAAGATTCTGGATGCCAAATTTAAAAGTTTCGGTTGCGGCACCGCCATTGCCAGCAGTGACACGATGGTGGAGCTTTGCAAGGGCAAAACGGTGGACGAGGCGGTCAAGATTACCAATATCGACGTCGAAAAGGCGATGCGCGACGAGCCGGATACCCCCGCCGTACCGCCCCAGAAGATGCACTGTTCGGTGATGGCGTACGATGTGATCAAAAAGGCGGCGTCACTCTATAAGGGCGTGGATATGGAGAGTTTTGAGGAGGAGATCATTGTGTGCGAATGCGCCCGGGTGAGCCTGAGCACCATCAAAGAGGTGATCAAACTCAACGACCTCAAAACCGTCGAAGAGATTACCGACTATACCAAAGCGGGGGCGTTTTGTAAAAGCTGTATCCGCCCCGGCGGCCATGAGGAGCGCGAATACTACCTGGTCGATATTTTGGAGCAGACCCGCAAAGAGATGGAAGAAGAGAAACTCAAAGAGCAGGCCGACAAACAGGCAAGCGGCGAAGAGGTACCCTTTAAAGAGATGACGATGGTGCAAAAGATCAAGGCCATTGATAAGGTGATCGATGAGAATATCCGCCAGTACCTGATTATGGACGGGGGGAATATGGAGATTTTGGATGTCAAAGAGAACGGCGAGTATACCGATGTCTACATTCGGTATCTGGGCGCGTGTAGCGGGTGCGCCAGCTCTTCAACCGGCACGCTCTACGCCATTGAGTCGACGCTGAAACAAAAACTCGACCCCAACATCCGCGTTCTGCCTATCTGACTTTCGCCGGCCTGTCCGGCCGGCTTTTTAACGACACTTCTGCTCTAACTCCATCTCAAATGTTAAAGTAACATCCTGCCATGTTTTGCCCTCGTGCGGTTTTCTGCACGCGTCGGTCAGGGAGCGAAGGGCGGGGAGCATACCGAAATCGGCCAGGTCAATAACCCCTTGGGCCGTGATCAATTCGCCGTCACGTTTTAGGCGCATGGGGACGCGTCGGGTCGTGTCGTGCATGGTGATCTCCACGTCGGCCAGTTTGTCGGTAACGGAGAGTATTTGCGCCTCGATGGTGTCAACTCCCTGCGCTTGGAAGAAGTATTTGACAATTTTGGCGTCTCTGGCGCGGTTTTTGGTGCTGACGCTTTCGGTGTCAATCAGCATACGCGCGCCCCGCAATAGGGCGTCCATCTTTTCTTGGGGTTTGGCCGAGAGGCGTATGGCGTCAAAGCTTCCCTTCACGCCGATTTTGAGCGGGGTTTTATACGCTTCCCAGCCGACGGAAAAGTCTTTGACGCGCCAGCGGCACGTCTGGGCGCCAAACAGCGCGGCGGCTAAAATGAGCGGTAAGAAAAATCGCATGGAACACTCCCTGTTGAAATATGTTATTGTACCATTATGCCTCAAACGGCATGGTCTCCTGGCCGATGGTTTGGTATCGGGCCCAGTAGTGATCGACAAAGGCGCGCACCCTATCGTTGACGGCGTGCCAGATGCCGTTTTGTTTCCGTACATAGGTATCCAGGTAGAGCGTGGCGTCCTCTTTGGGCAGGTAAAAGTCGTGCACGAGCCGAATGTAGCGGGCCTCGTAGAGCGTTTTGGCCCGTCGGTAGGCCGTTTCGTCCAGGTTTATGAACAGTCGTTCGTTCTCAAAAGCCAGCACGCCCGCCTCGAAGAGAATATCCAGATGCAAAAGCCCCTCGACATAGTAGGGCTCCACCTCGCCCGTCTCGCGCCAGCTCATCAATCCTACGGCCCTGGCGACGGTATCGCGCAAAATCTCCTCTTTGATCGCTTCCTCTTCGTGGGAAAAAAAGGCCATCAGGCCGCCCACGGTGGCTTTGAATTCTTCGACGTTTTTATAGTTACCCGTGGCGTTCATTTTCACTTCCGTATCATCATCCACCCAAAGAATGTGGCCGTATTCGTGGCCGACGGTGGTGATTTCATAAACCTTGTGCCAAAGCTCGGGCGCTTCGTCCATGACTTTTCGGCTGTGGCGCACGAAGTCGTCTCCCAGAATCTCGCGGGCCAGCCGCATGACGGGACGGGCCTTTTTGGCCTCCAGCACATTGTCGGCGAAGGCGAAGATCTTTTTGCCAAGCTCTCGGCTCACTTCCGTGTCGTTGGGAACCACCTGCGCCGAGAAGAGCCCCTGAAATTCCGCCCCGTAAAAAAGGGCCGGCACGCCGATATAAAGCTGGGTGCGTGCCACCTGCTCGGCGCAATTTCTTTGTAGCTTCATGGCCTCTTGGCCGAAGGTTTTAGCCAGCGCTTCGCTCATGGTAATGATTTGGGAGGGGATGCGGGTCTTTTGCATCCGTTTGGGTGAGGCGATACGCACGTCCCACTCCAGCGCCACCGCTTTGCGGTAGTGGTCTTCGTAGTACTCCAGCGGGTGGCCGATCTGGACGGGGACGGTGATCGCCATCCATTTGCGATCCACCTCGGCCCACTTTTCGATCAGCCCCTCGATTTGCGTATGCCCAAAGGCGCCAATCAGTGCGTCCAGGTAGGCCAGCCACGCCTCTTTTTGGCCAAAGACCTCATCCTCCATCCCCGCCAGCACGCCCCGCATATTCTCCAGTTTGTTTAAAACCTCCATCACTTCCATGCGGAACGCTTTGGCGTAGGGGACGCTTTTGAAACCCTTTTTGCTCTTTTTGAGCACCGAGTAGCACCGATCCCCCGCGCAACCGGGTCGGCGCTCGTCCAGCAGGTTTTCGCACTCCAGCATCTCGTAGATTTTCTGCTCGTCGCCCTCAAAAAGCTCGTAAAGCTCCCGGTTGACGCCGTGGATGATGTGGGCGGTCCAGGCGCTTTGCCACCTGCTCATGGCTTCGCCCACCCGGTGGGCCTCTTTGAGAATCTCACGGTAAAAGGGAGTAAGTAACGCCTCCTCCTCAATCCACTCCAGCAGTGCCATATGACGTTTGAGGTAAAAATCGGCCACCATCTTGTAGGCGGTCTCTTTGGCTTCGATGATCTCCTTTTCGTTAAATCCCTCTTTTTGCAAAACCTGGCTTAGGGCGTCGTCTCTAAGGCCGATAAGGCGCGTCAATGCCGCCATACGGGTATCGGGCGTCTCGGGCAGGCCCAGCCTGCGCAAAAAGTCGCCCACCCAGGCTTCCGCCTCCGCGTGGCCGCTGTCCAGCAGGTCGTAGTAGCTCCCCAGCGCCTTTTGGCGGCGTAAAATTTCGTCGTAGACTCTTTGAAGGTCTTCCATGAAGATGTCGCGGTAGAGGTTTTCGTTTTGCATCTTTTATCCGTTTTTTTATAATTTTAGTGGATCAACATAAACCTTCGTATGGTTGAAGGGGTGACAAGGCCGGCAAGGGTGGCTCCCGAGCCGGCTTTTTTTATGTCGCCCCAAAACCGTACGAAGGAGGGCGATATGTGATGGCTTATGTTGATCCTGCTGTTGCTTTGCATCGTCGCGGTGCGAGCGAACTAGCCTTCGCAGGCGGGCGTCGGCCCGTCCGCCCTCCTTCCTTGTTTTCTATACCCCGTTTTCACATGAGCATATTGATGATCGGTTTGGCCAGGCTTAACGCTTTGGAACGGTGCGACAACTCCCGCTTGATTTTCGGATCAAGCTCTCCCAGGGTCTGGTCGTAGCCTTCGGGTATAAAAATCGGGTCATACCCGAAACCGTCGTCGCCCCTTGGCGTGTCAATGATTTGACCGTGCATCCAGCCGTGGACGACATATTCGCCTTTTTTGCCGACAACGGCCACGGCGGCGGTGTAGAAGGCCGGCGTGGCGGAAAATCCCGTCTCTTTAAGTTTGCGAACCAGTTTTTCCAGGTTTTGGCGATCACTCGCGCCTTCTCCCGCGTAGCGGGCGCTATAAATACCGGGCTCGTTGTTTAGAAGCGGTACGCTGATGCCGCTGTCGTCGCTGACAACCACGGCGTTGTCGTCCTGAAGCGCCTCAAAGACCGTGCGGGCCTTGATCAGGGCGTTGTCAGCGAAGGTGTCGCCGTTTTCCTCAATCTCCAGAGGGCCCAGCAGGTCGGTAAAGGGGATAACCTCCTCATGCGCAAAGAGCTCGCGGATCTCCCTTACTTTACCCTTGTTTGAAGTGGCCAGAATAATTCGCATTCGTTTTCAACCTTTTTTATCATAAGGAGTATAATGTTGAGAAAATTTTACCATAAGGGGTTCTCATGAAAGAGATTTTCCGCAAAGTTCTGCCCCTGAGCCTGATTGTGGCGTTACGCTTTTTCGGGCTCTTTATCGTCCTTTCGGTGTTGTCGCAGTACGCGCTTGGCCTGCCCGGCGGTACCGCGTTTCTGGCCGGGGTGGCCGTGGGCGGTTACGCCCTGACCCAGGCGGTTTTGCAGGTGCCTTTCGGGGTTTTGAGTGACCGGATCGGGCGTAAAAAGACCCTGCTGGTCGGTCTGCTGATCTTTGCTGTCGGTTCCGCGGTGGCGGCGTCGGCCGATACCATCTGGGTACTGCTGTTGGGACGCTTTTTGCAAGGCGCGGGCGCCATCGGTTCGGTGGTGACGGCGATGATCGCCGACCAGGTGCGCGAGGATGAGCGGGCCCACGCCATGGCGGTGATGGGGATGACCATTGCCATGAGTTTCGCCGCGGCGATGATCATCGGCCCCATCGTAGGCGGTCTTTGGAGCGTAAGCGCGCTCTTTTGGTTGACCGCTGTATTGGCGCTGGCGGCGCTGGCCATTCTCTTTACCGCCGTGCCCGAACCGCCCAAGATCGTGCATAGCTACACCGAGGAGGAGGCGAAGATCAAGCACGTCTTCAAAGACAAAGACCTGGTGCGTATGTACATTACCTTTCTCTTTCACAGCTCCACCATGGCCATTGCCTTTTTCCTCATTCCCATCGTCATGAAACAGAAATTCGGCATGGGGCCCCAGGAGTATTGGAAAATCTACCTTCCCGCCGTGATTTTCGGTATTGTGGCCATGGGGCCCGCGGCGGTATTTGGCGAAAAGTACGGCAAGGGTAAGGAGGTCTTTTTGGCTTCTATCGCCTTTATCGCTGTCAGCTTCGCCCTGATGGGCTGGAGCTCCAGCGTGCTATGGTTTGGCGTGGGGGCGACTTTCTTCTTTATCGGCTTTAATATGTTTGAGCCGCTTTTGCAAAGCTTTGTGAGCAAGTTCGCCAAAGTGCACCAAAAGGGGGCGGCGCTGGGCGTGGCCAACACCTTTGCTTATGTGGGTATCTTTATGGGCGGCGCTGTGGGCGGCTGGCTCTATCAGACCTGGGGAGAGGCCGGGGTGGCGATACTGGTGATCGCCGTCTGCTTCTTCTGGGCGCTTTGGATCTTTACCATGCGAAGCCCCAGCGTGCGGGAGAACCTCTTTTTACCCTACGCCGAGTATGACAAAAGCAAGATGGATGGACTCAAAATGGTCAACGGCGTGACCGACTTTTACATGAACGAAACCGAAGAGATCATTGTGGTGAAGTTTGATAATGAGGTGGTGGACGCCGAAACCATCAAGACCTTTTTGGCCCGCCGCTGACGGCGTTTTCGATAAGGGGGGTGTAGATGACAAACGGCACCCTCTTTTGCTTGCTGTAGTACATGGCCGTATCGGCATAGTGTAGCAGGGTATCCAGGTCGGTATCGTGGTCGGGGTAGATGGCCACGCCGATACTGGGAATGACTGTTAGGGTCAATCCCTCGCCCAGCCCCAGGGGTTGGCTGAGGGCGTCATAGATTTTTTGGATAATGGGCTTGACGGAGGTGTTGTTGCCAAGATGGCATAACCCTACGACAAACTCATCTCCCGCGTATCGGGCGGCAATGTCGTCTTCGCGGATAATGTTTAGCAACCGTCTTCCGATAATTTTAATGACTTCATCTCCCGCGTGATGCCCGTAGGTATCATTGATCTGTTTGAATTTGGTCAGGTCTATAAAGAGCAGGGCCATGCGGCTATGCTCCTCTTTGGCCTGCTTGAGCGCCTTTTGGGTCAGCTCATGAAAGTACATTCGGTTAGGCAAGCCGCTTAGGGGGTCGTGGTTGGCTTTTTGCTCATAAAACTCTTTGGCTACCTTGATGCGTGAGACGTTTTTGATTAGATGAAGATAGTGTTTCCTTACCAGTCGGGCCGCTTTGAGGGAGTAGATATAGGAGACGACCAAAAAGAGGGCTGACGCGAAACCTTCGGGCGTAGCGGTCATGAGCAGTTTGTAGATAAGGTAAAGATTCATCGGCGCGGTAAAGAGCACAAAAAGGCCCGTGACACTGCCGATGGTCAAAGTGCTTCCGAATGTCAGGGCGATGATAACGGCAAAGAGCATATAACGATGGGTGGGAGAAAGAAGCTCAAAGTAGTAAATCTCCGATGTCCAGAGCAGACCGGCGGTAAAGATGGCCAAAAAGAAGATACGCTGGCTTAAAAAGTAAATCTCGTGGTTCTGATTTTTTTGAAAACGCTCAAAAAGCAGTTTGGAAGCGATGCGTAACCCCAGTGTTGTCAGCGCTAATATATTCCAAAAGAGCAAAAACGCGGTGGGAACGTAGGGAAAGATAATCAGCTCAATATAGGCGGCGGCCACGCTCATGCCCAAAACGGCGGTGCGTGTCGCTTCCATGGTTATACGGTATAGCCGAATATCTGGAAAACGGGTATAAAGGTTAAACATAGTGACTCTTTTGCGGTATAAAGATATTGTAGCATAGGAGGCGTTAACAGAAGATTTACAAAGCGGCGTGATAACAGTTTATTTAAAAAAGGCGTAGGGTTTGTGGTTACGCTTGGCGTAGTACATGGCCTCATCGGCGTGGCGCATGAGGGTTTTGGCGGTGATGCCGTGATCGGGATAGAGGGCGATACCGATACTCAGACTTACGGTAATATAGTCACCCTCTTCCAGGTGAATCGGTTCGTCAAAGAGGTGCTTAATGCGTTTTGCGATCTCCTTGGCGCGCTCTTTGGCGTTTATCTCTTTGACAATCATGACAAACTCATCGCCCGAGAGCCGGGCCAGAAGATCCTCTTCTCTTAGCGCGTGCCGAAGACGTTCGGCGACGGTTTTTAACACCAGGTCGCCCACATCATGGCCGTAGGTGTCGTTGATGCCTTTGAAGTCGTTGACATCGATAAAAAAGAGGGCAAAAGGGTGGCGCGATTTTCTGGTATCACGTAACATCCACTCAAAATGGCTAAAGAACTTCTCCCGGTTGGGCAAGCCGGTAAGGCGATCCGTGTTTGCTTTGTGCTCAAAATGCTCTTTGAGTGCCATGGCCTGCTCTTTTTGATCGAGCATGGTCATCAGGTTTTTGGCGTGCATTTGGGCCGCTTTGGTGGCAAAAAAGAAGTTGACGATCAAAAAGAGCGCCGCCGCGTGAAAGACGGGATGGGTTTTGATAATCAGCTCGCCGAACATGGTGAGATTCATGGGGAGGATATAGCTAAAAAAAAGCGTGGGCAAAGGGCCGATAAACATGGTGGCGCCAAAGGTCAGGGAAATGACCAGCGCGTATATGAGAAAGAGATAGAGCGGGGGCGTGTTGACGGTAAAAAAGGGCATAAGGGCCCAAAGCAGGCCCGTGACAATCAAACTGGCGCTATAGAGTCCCAGTAGCGGTTGAAGGTGGGGGTCTTTGGGGTCGTTGAGCGTTTTGATCTGGCCGGTGAGACGGTAGCGAAGGTAGAGGTTGCCAAGATGTAAGCCGGCCCAGCCGAAAAGCAGGGACGGGGGTACATGATCAAAAAAGATGACGGTCGCAAAAGAAAGGACCAGCAACTGCCCCGCAAACGCGGTGTCATACAGGGATATTTGCGTTTGTAAACGTCGTAGATCCGGCATAATAAAATTGCGCAAAAATTTGGCCATAAAATTTCCCTGAAAAACTTATCGCCAATAATATCGGTTAAAGAAAGAGAAAGTAAATCCGTTTATATTAATCATTTTAAACAAAAGAGTCGGATGAGACCTTTTGTTTAGCGCAAACGAATCACCCGTACCCTCTCACCCGCTCTTTTTTCCTCTTCGCCCACGTTTAGCCATAGCAGTCCCGCATCGGCAAGCAGGTTGGTCATAATGGCGCTGGTACCGCTTCGTTTGCCCGAGAAATCGCACAGGTACTCACCCTCTTCAAGCCAAAGGTTGCAGGCGGCGAATTCGGTTTTGTTGGCCGTTTTCTTGCGGTAGCCGTCCAGCAGGCGCGCCGAGACGACGGGCAGGGTATACGACTGCCCTTTGAGACGATAAAGAATGGGCAGAACGTAAAGCAGAAAGGTCACGGTGGAGGAGTAGGCAAAACCCGGTAGCGCTACAATGAAGCGGTTCTCTTTTTGGGCTACCATGATGTGTTGCCCCGGTTTGATGAGCACCCCTTTAAAGTGCACCTCGCACCCCAGTTCGTCACGGACCACATCTTTGACAAAATCGTAATCGCCCACGCTGACCCCGCCGGTGGTTACCAGAATATCGGCACTCTCAAGTCCTTGGCGCATCGCGTCGGTGATGGCGGCGCGGTCGTCACGGACGGCGCCCAACTGCACCGCTTCGCCCCCATGCTGTTTGATCAGCGCCTCAAGGGTGTAGTTGTTGGAACTGCGTATCTGGGCCGGGTTGTCACTGCACACGCCAAGCTCCAGCACCTCACTGCCGGTGGCCAGCACGGCCACTTTGGGTTTTTGGTAGAGCAGGGGGGCGACCATATTGAGGCTGGCCATCACCCCGATCTCGGCAAATCCCAGGGTGGCGCCTTTGGGGATGAGGGTTTCGCCTTCGCGGTAGTTTTCGCCCACGGGGCGTACCGAAAAGCCTTCGGGAACCGGCTCGTCAATGCGGATTTTTCCCGCTTCAAAGGTGACGTTTTCTACGGGTATGAGCGTATCGGCCCCTTCGGGCATTAAGGAGCCGGTAAAGGTCTTGATGGCGGTGCCGGGGCGCACTCTCATGCCCGTTACGTCACTGCCGGCGGCGTTGTCGTGCAAAACGGTTATCTCCCCTTTGGCCTGGTCGGCGCCGATGATGGCGTAACCGTCCATGGCGGCGGTGGGGTGTTTGGGGGAGTTCTCTTTGGCGACGACCTCTTGGGCAAGTACCCGGTTGAGCGCGTCGGGCAGGTAGCGTTTTTCCACGCCGACGGGTCGGACGGAGAGATTTTGGATGATTCGCATCGACTCTTCAAATGTCAGCACGGTTACTCCTTTGCGCTTAAAAGGCCACTGCCTGCCATCGGGGTGGAGCGGTCGGCGGCGTAGAGACGACGACCGTTAATGACATCATACTTCCAGATGGGAGCATTGGCTTTAAAATCTTCCACGAAAGCGTCCAGCATCTCAAGCGCCACCCGCCGTTTGGGGCTGAAGATGGCGCAGGCAAACGAGCTTGCGTGTACCGGTACGTCGCCTTGGCTGTGGGCCATGATCAGCAAAGCTCCTTTGTCGGCCAGGCGTCGGCGCCAGCTCTCAAACCACGTTTCCAAAACGGGGCGGTAGATGTCAAAACTGAGCGCCTCAATGCCGCCCTCTTCCCGAATAGTCCCCACAAAGGTGACCATGGCGCCGTAGTTTTTGTTATGTTCGGCCTCATACCACTCTTTTAAAAGCTCGGTTACGGGTAGGGGACCGTCAAAAATCAGCAACATCTTCACTGGCTCCTTGCGTTTTTGGTTGGATGAGTTGTTCTGTTTAACCGCCGCACACGGGGGGCAGGAGGCTGATACGGTCACCGTTTTTAAGCGGTATATCCATGCTTTTGACCAATTTGTCGTTGACCGCTACGGCGCACTGGGAAAGCCACGGGGCCACATCGGGCTCTTGTCGCAGGCGTTCGGCCACCTCTTTGAGCGTGGCCGCCTCCAGGGTCAGGGGGGCTTTGCCGATAGGCCCGAGAAACTCGACCGTTACCATCTTTATCGGTCTCCTCTTTTTGAAGGGATTATAACACAGTGGGTATAATGCGGTCATGATATTCGGGAAAATCGCCTATTTGAATCTTTTGCCTTTTCACGCCTTCATGAAACGCTACCTTCGTCACAACGCCGAGAAAGGCGCCTGGTTGTCGGGAGGCGGGGTGCCCGCCAAGGTCAACCGCGACTTTCGGCGCGGTCGGGTGGACGCGGCGGTAATCTCCAGCATACGCAGTCGCGGCTGTGATTGCACCGATCTTGGCATCATCGCCGACGGGGAGGTGATGAGCGTGTTGGCACTGCCGGGGCGCTCACGCCCGGACGGCGCGTCCGAAACCTCCAACGCGCTGGCCCGCGTTTTGGGCGTGGAGGGAGAGGTGGTCATCGGCGACAGGGCGTTGGCACTCTATTTTCAAAAGCCCCCCGAGGGGACGATCGATCTGGCAAAGGAGTGGAAGCGACGTTACGGCCTGCCCTTTGTCTTTGCCCGGCTCTGTGCCGCCCCCCGTTACCGCCGCCGGGTGACGCGCATGGCGCGCCTTTTTCACAAGGCGCCCGTACGGGTACCTTATACGCAAAGGCGCAAAGAGGCGACGCGCCACGGTTTGAGCGTGGCGCAACTTGATCTATACCTTTCAAAAATCTACTACCGAATGGGCTGGCGTGAGAAGCGGGGACTGGCCCTTTTTCTCAAAAAAGCGTCCCGTTTGCGAAAAATTTAATTGAAGTTAAAAATTTACTGCTAAAATTTCCAATTATGAAGCTTCTATATAAAACGGTGTCGGTATGGATGGTTTTGGTGTGGACGGCATGGGGGTTATATGCGCAAGAGCCGATTCAGCCCATTCCCAAACATCTCTCTTATAACCACGCCAAAGCCGTGCTTGGGTATCGGCTTTTTATTGATCCCGCGCTTTCGGCCGACGGGACGGTAGCGTGTGTCAATTGTCACAGTTTCGGTCACGGCGGCGCCGATCCCCGGCCCGTTTCCGTGGGTGTTCACGGCAAAAAAGGGCATGTCAACGCCCCGACGGTCTACAACAGTTACTTTAATTTCCGCCAGTTTTGGAACGGGCGGGCAAAAGATCTCAAAGAGCAGGCCGGCGGCCCTTTGCACAACCCGATAGAGATGGCCATGCGGCCGCACCAGGTAGAAAAGTATCTCAACCAAAACGGCCAATACCGCCGCCTGTTTCAAGAAGTGTACGCCAGAGCGCCCCGTTATACGGACGCGCTGGACGCCATCGCCGAGTTTGAGAAAGCCCTTTATACGCCCGATTGCCGTTTTGACCGCTATTTGCGCAAAGAGGCGGATTTGACGCCACTGCAAAAGCGGGGGTACGATCTTTTTAAGACCGACGGGTGCATCACCTGCCACAACGGCATCAATATCGGCGGCAACAGTTACCAGAAGATGGGCCTTATTATCCCCTATCCCTGGTCCGCGAAAGCGCCGGATCGGTTTCGCCTGACCAAAAACCCGATGGATAAGAACGTTTTTAAAGTGCCGACACTGCGAAACATCGTTTTAACGGCCCCCTACTTTCACGACGGAAGCGCCAAAACGCTCAAAGAGGCGTTGCAGAAGATGGCCTACCATAATCTCGGGTTTGAGTTGGATAAAAAAGAGATTGAGGCGCTGGAGGCGTTTTTAAAAACCCTGACGGGGCGTACGCCGGCTATTTTGAAAGAGATGGGAATGTAGATGCGTCGCCTAATCTGGAAAATGGCCGTCGCCCTGTTTTTGGGCCTGCTGGGGCTTGGGTTGATGAGCTATCAAAAATATTTCCTTAAAAGCCGTTTTGAGAAGAATTCGCAAATCTCTTTGGCACTGCAATCGATCATGACCGATGTGGTCGCCTTTAAGCATGCGGTTTTGCGGGCCAACTATTTTCTTTATTACAACAATGACGAAATTTACCGGAATATCAAAAAGATCGAGCAAAAGTTGACCGATCTGCTTGCCCAAAAAGAGTTTCGCAAAAACCATCCCGAAAGTTACCGCAAGCTTTCGCGTCTGCGTGCGCAAGTGCGTCAGACCGAGGAGGCGGTAACCCGCTTTTTGACCTACAACGCCTCGTTGAAAAACAGCAGTATCTACCTGCCCACGCTGGCCAAAAAGGCGTACGGGCTTTTTGATCCAAGAAGTGAACGGGGCAGTCGGATTGTTTTACTTCTTTCGCAAATTAACGCCGCGCTTTTTTTAGCCAAAAACGCGCTGGATGAGACATTTTTAAGTGAGATTCGCCAATACAAAGAGGCGCTTCAGGCCCGGATGAAAGAGGTCAAAGATCCCAAAAAACGGCGACTCCTGCAGATGAGCTTGCGCCATATCGATCTTTACATCAACCTTTTCCCCGCGTTTAGCAGTATGCTTCGGGAAATTTTGCATGAACCGCTTGAAGAGGCGCTCCGGCAGGTTATGGGCACGTTTACGCGAGAATCAAAAGAGGAGATGTTAAAGGTCAATCGCCTTGCCGATCTTTTGATGGCGCTCTATCTTTTGTTGGTCGGGGCGATTGTCTATTTTATTGTCTATGTCGAAAAAGAGAGCCAGCTGGATATGCTCACCCAATTGGGTAACCGCAAAGCCTATGCGCTGGCCAAAGAGCGGTTGAGGCGCCCCGCGCTTTTGTTGGTCAATATCGACCAGTTCAAGCACATCAACGAATACTACGGCGCGGGCGTGGGAGACAGACTGCTTGTCGAGGTGGGCCGGCTGTTGTCGCGCCACCTGCCCGCCCGGGACGCGCTGAGGGTCTTTCGCATGGGGGGCGATGATTTTGGGATTTTGCTGGAGTTTCGTGATGAAGAGAGCCTGGTAGTGCTGATTGAGCGGGTTTTACGGCTCTTTGAGAGCGCGCGCTTTGAGATTGACGAGATCCCGCCGATTGAGATCTCGGTGACAATCGGGGCCAGTTTCGCCAAAGAGCGACTCTTTGAGACGGCCGATATGGCGCTTAAAGAGGCCAAAAACTCCAAGCGGCTCAGATACCGTATTTACAACCCCTCCATCGACAAGTCCGAGACGATCGCCCGTAACATCCGCGCCTCCAAACAGCTTAAACAGGCCATTGCCCACGGCCAGATCATCCCCTATTTTCAGCCTATCCGCGCGTTTGCTTCGGGGCAGGTGGTCAAGTATGAGGCACTGGCGCGTATCAGGCTGAACGAGAAAGAGGTGCTCACGCCCTATCACTTCCTGGAAGCGACCAAACTCACCAAGCTAAGCGGCGTCATTACCCGGGCCATTTTGCGCCAAACCCTGGAGGTGGCGCGACACACGACGGTCCATTTTAGTGTCAATATCGCCGCCAGTGATATCAGCAGTGAAGAGGATACCGAAGCGATTTTCGCGCTTTTGGAGCACTACAAAGAGTGCGCCGGGCGCATTACCTTTGAGATTTTGGAGAGCGAGGAGTTGGACAGTTACGAGGAGGTGGCCGTTTTTATCAACCGTGTCAAACGATTGGGCGCGGCGGTGGCTATTGATGATTTTGGAAGCGGTTACTCCAACTTTGAGAAGTTACTGCAGTTGGATCTGGATATTCTCAAAATTGACGGCTCACTTATTAAAAATATCGACCATGACGCGTATGCCCGGATGGTGGTAGAGCTGGTGGTCGATTTTGCCTCACGGGCCGGATTGCGTACCATCGCCGAGTTTGTCCACTCCAAGGCGGTGGCCGAAACGGCCCGGGCGCTTGGCATTGACTGCGCCCAGGGGTATTACTACGGCAAACCTATGCCGGCGGAGCACTATTTTGGTAAAAAAGGGGGAAAAGATGGCACAGTTGGATAAACGCTATGCCAAAGCTTGCGCGCAGATTTTAAGAGAAGATGATTTGAGTGTTTCTGAAGCGGTTGCCGACAAACTGGCCCAAAAGGGTTTTTGCGCGGAGTTGATCGGGGAAGGGGAGGCGCTCTATCTCAAGCTCTACGGTCGCCGCCACTTTATGCTCACCATGATTGTGCCGTTGTTGAAGAATATGGGCTTAAGCGTGCACAGCGAGATCTCTTATGAGATTCCGGGGGCCGAGAAGATTTATGTCAGCCGTTACCGTATCGGCAGTGACCGGGCACTCCAGGCACGTCGGGCGGAGAAGAATCTGCTGGAATTGCTGGAGATGATGCTCTGCGCTCCCACCCTGCCCAATACGCCGCTGTTGGAGCTGGGGTTGCTGGAGAACCTTTCACCCGGTGAGCTTCGCTTTTTGCAGGCCCTTGTGGCGTTTACCGACCAACTGGTCGCCTCTTTCAACCGGGCGGGTATTGTGGAGGTACTGGTGCGCCATCACGCCTATGCCAGGGGGTTGGTGGACTACTTTACGATCAAGTTTGATCCCGGCAGACGGGGCCACAAAAAAGAGGCGCTGTTAAAAGAAAAGGCCCTGGAGGCGATGCGCAAAGAGGTAGTCAACCTGAACGAGGACAGGATTTTGCGGATGCTGGCCGAGGTGGTTCGCCATATGGTGCGTACCAACTACTTTCTACATAAGGAGGCCATCGCCTTTAAGGTGCATACCCACCGTATTGAAGGGTTGGAAGGCGGCACCCAGCCCCGCATTGAGGCCTTTGTCTATCACCATGAGCTTTGCGGGGTGCATCTGCGTATGGGGCCGGTGAGCCGTGGCGGATTGCGCTGGAGCGACCGGTTGGAGGATTACCGGGTGGAGGTGCGCTCACTGATGCTGACCCAGGAGGGTAAAAACGCCGTTATCATTCCCGCCGGCGCCAAAGGAGGGTTTGTGATCAAACGCCCCCGTGAGGAGATTGACCGGGCGCGTTTTAAAGCCTATTACGCCATGTATATTGACGCCCTGCTTGATCTGGTGGATAACCAGACCCCGGAAGGGGCGCGAACCCCCGAAGGGATTGTGCGCTACGACGAGGATGACACCTACTTTGTTGTCGCCGCCGACAAAGGAACCGCCGCCATGAGCGACACCGCCAACGACATCGCCCTTAAGCGGGGATTTTGGCTGGGTGACGCGTTTGCCAGCGGCGGTAGTAACGGTTACAGCCACAAAGCGCTGGGTATTACCGCCAAAGGGGCGATCCGCTCCGTGGAGCGCTATTTCATTGAGCGGGGAGTCAATATTTACGAAACGCCTGTCAGCGTGGTGGGGATCGGTTCCATGAACGGGGATGTGTTCGGCAACGGTATTTTGCTCAGCGAGAAGTTCAAACTCCTGGCGGCGGTGAGCCACAGCGAGATTTTCATTGATCCCGACCCCGATATCGCCGTTGCCTACGCCGAGCGCAAACGGCTCTTTGAG
>Ga0256834_1001363_pt1 | contig 16717 bp, 16 predicted proteins | sample 4281140metaG_FD_190536 | JGI IMG/M metagenome (GOLD analysis project Ga0256834, IMG submission 190536) | Hydrothermal vent microbial communities from East Pacific Rise, Pacific Ocean - 4281-140 | ecosystem: Environmental > Aquatic > Marine > Hydrothermal vents | place: Pacific Ocean: East...
TGTCTTCGGTGGTTAATCTTTAAACCACCCAAGAAACCTAAGACCCTGCGGGTTACAACCAAGTTTATTAATATCTAAACACCTATATATCTACCTTTGGTGTTCCTTCGGTGTCTTCGGTGGTTGTTCTTCTTAAACCACCTAAGACACCCTAATTTTTGAGTCGTCTAAGATATTTATTTTTTTGTTATTCCGGTAATTTTCGATATAATTCATTAACAAATGCTTTTTGTCCTTCTTTATATAAATTTACCACATTAAAATTAATTAACAAACCTTTGGGGGCTTCTAATAATTTCATATAGGTTAAGATTTGTGCTTCATGAACAGGCAAAATACTTTCAACTGCTTTTAACTCAACCGGTAAAACATTTTCTATTAAAAAATCACATCGTAATTCTGTATCTAAGTTTATACCTTTATAATCAACTCTAACAACTATTTCTTGTTGAAAACGGATGCCTCTTAAAAATAATTCTTTTGCCAAACATTTTTGGTAAACACTTTCTAATAAACCCGGACCTAACTGTTTATGAACTTCAATAGCAGCTCCTGTAACTTTATAAATCAAATCGGTTAAATAAGTTTTCGTTATTTCCATTTTTATTTTTTTTACCACCCAAGAAACCTAAGACCCTGCGGGTTACAACCAAGTTTATTAATATCTAAACACCTATATATCTACCTTTGGTGCTCCTTCGGTGTCTTCGGTGGTTAATCTTTAAACCACCCAAGGAACCCAAGACCCTGCGGGTTACACCTAAGTTTATTAATATCTAAACACCTATATATCTACCTTTGGTGCTCCTTCGGTGTCTTCGGTGGTTAATTAACCAAATTTAAGGAAGCGAATCATAATGCTAAGAAATAAATTTCATAATTTCTGTAGGCACCAAAGCCGAAATATCACCACCGTTACGATAGATATCCCGCACAATACTACTGCTAATAAACGAAGTCTCAGGGCCGGTCAATAAAAAAACCGTTTCTATTTGCCCTAACTTCCGGTTGGTTTGTGCAATAGCTTTTTCAAACTCAAAATCCGCCGGATTGCGCAAGCCTCTTAAAATAAAATGTAGTTTATTGGCATGACAAAAATCCACTGTCAAACCTTCATATTTGGTTACTTCTATTTTAGGCTCACCGGCATATACCGCTTCAATCATTTTCATACGGGTAGCCGTATCAAACATGTATTTTTTATCTACATTGACCCCAATAGCAATGATTAATTTATCAAAAAGTGGTAAAGCTCGGTCAATGATATCTTTATGTCCTAATGTAATAGGATCAAAAGAACCGGGAAAAACAGCTGCTTTCATATATCTGATTTGTGGTGTAAAAGTATTAAAAAAAACGATTAAAAAGCGCTTTTTTTTCTTAAAACAATCTTAACAACATACCTATTTAAAGCAGAATTACGTATCTTGCGTAATAAAGTATTTTTTATGAAATTATATCCTGTTTCTCACGGCGATTTTAAGCTGGACGGTGGCGCTATGTTTGGTGTAGTGCCCAAAGTTATTTGGCAGCGCACCAATCCGGCAGACGAAAACAACCTGATTGAAATGACCACCCGTAGCCTACTGGTTGAAGACGGCAACCGGTTAATATTGATAGATACCGGCATGGGCAACAAACAATCGGATAAATTTTTTAGTTACTACAAGCCCAGTAAGCAAAATCTGTTTGATGAAACCCTTAATAAACTCGGCTTCCATCGCGACGATATTACCGATGTATTTATGACCCACCTGCATTTTGACCATTGTGGCGGTTCTATTGTCCGCCATAAAAAAGGCTATTACGAACCGGCTTTTAAAAATGCCAAATTTTGGTCCAACGACAAACATTGGCATTGGGCTGTCAATCCCAACCCGCGCGAAAAAGCCAGTTTTCTACCCGAAAATATCCAACCCTTGTTAGAAAGCGGTCAACTTGATTTTGTTGATACACCCAACAGCGGCCGGCAAACTTTTAGTTCCGAATTAAATTTTGATATTTTATTTGTGGACGGCCATACCGAAAAACAAATGTTGCCGGTGCTCAATTATAAAGGTCATAAAATAGTTTACATGGCCGATTTACTGCCTACCGTAGGACATATTCCCTTGCCGTATGTTATGGGTTATGACACACGTCCTTTATTAACCCTGGACGAACGACAAGAAATTTTTAGTCGTGCTGCCGACGAAAAGTGGCTCTTGTTTTTAGAACACGACCCTTATCACGAACTTTGCACATTAAAACACACCGAAAAAGGTGTTAGATTGGATAAAATTTATAAATTTGACGAAATATTTGATTAATTTTAAAATAAAAAAACAGTTATGAATAAAACTAGATTATTAGGTTTGACATTGGCTGCCGGATTGACCTTAGCAAGTTGCGGGTCAACTCAAAAAGCCGTTAATAAAGAACCGGTTACAGCCCAAGCGCAAACTAAAGCTCCGGAAGCTTTACCACAAAAATTCGCCTCTTTATACAAGGAAGAAGACCTCAAAAATTGGCAACATACCAATCCGTTTGACAGCCACATGCCCGGCATGAGCACCGAAAAAGCTTATAAAGAACTACTCAAAGACAAGCCTGCCCAAACGGTAATTGTGGCAGTAGTCGATGCCGGTATAGACATCAACCACCCCGACCTCAAAGATATCATTTGGACCAACAAAGGTGAAATCCCCGGCAATGGTATAGATGATGATAACAATGGTTATGTCGATGATGTTCACGGATGGAACTTTTTAGGTGCTAAAGACGGCAAAATGGCCGGCCCGGAACAATTGGAAATGACCCGTATTGTAGCCAAATATCGCAAACAATGGAAAGATAAATCTATTGCAGATATTGCTCCCGAAGACCGCGAAATGTTCGAAATGTATCAACGGGCAGAAAAAGACTTGAATAAAAAACTGGAACATTTAAAAGGCCTTAAAAACCGTTATGAAAAACTGGCGGCAATGGCCGAAAATGCCGAAAAATTATTAAAAAAAGCTCTTAAAACCGACAAATTGACCAAAGAGGCCGTCAAAAACCTCAAAGCGGATGATTCTATGCTGAACCAAGCCAAACAAATGTATTTGGCCGGTTTAAATACCGAAGCCTTAAAAGGTTTTAAAGATTATGTTGAAGGTCAAGAAAAATATAATTTGAATATAGATTTTAACGGACGTATACAAGGAGACGACCCCGACAATATCAATGACCGCAATTATGGCAACAACAACGTCATTCCGCCCAAAGCCGACGAACTGCACGGCACACACGTGGCCGGTATTATTGCTCAAGTGCGTCACAACGGTATTGGTGGCGATGGTGTTGCTGATCATGTATTGATTATGCCGGTAAGAGCTGTCCCCGACGGTGACGAATATGACAAAGATATAGCTTTGGCTTTTCGCTATGCCGTTGACAATGGTGCTAAAGTAATCAATACCAGTTTTGGTAAATATTACAGCCCTCACAAAGATTGGGTTTGGGATGCTATTAAATATGCCGCCGACCACGATGTTCTTATCGTTAATGCCGCCGGTAACGACGGTAAAGATATGGACCAATACGGTGCTAAAATATCTTACCCCAATGACGGTGATGTAAAAGGCAAAGAAATATCAGACAACTTCTTAAATGTAGGTGCCATAGGACCCAATTACGGTGCCAATATGGTGGCTTCATTTAGTAACTATGGTAAAGAAACCGTAGATATTTTCTCCCCCGGACAAAAAATCTACGCTACCGTTCCTTTTAGCGAATACAAGTTTTTGCAAGGCACTTCCATGGCTTCACCTGATGTAGCCGGAGTGGCCGCTTTGATCCGCTCACGTTTTCCCGAGCTAACCGCTTCCGAAGTAAAACATATTATCATGGACTCCGGATTATCACCGCAAATAAAGGTTATCAAACCCGAAGAAGACGATTATAAAGGTGATCCCAAATTGGTTAATTTTGACTCTTTAAGCAAATCGGGCAAAATGGTTAATGTTTACAATGCCATTTTATTAGCCGATCAATTGTCAAAAAAGAAAAAAAATACCGATAAAAAATAAACCGGTGTTTAAAAATATATTAAAGAGCAGGCAATTTTTGTCTGCTCTTTTTGTTTTTATAGAAACAGCCTGAATAAGTTATTTTAATTTTATACTTAAAAGGTGTAACATTTGGGTAATTATTACATCATTAAATTAAAATACTTATTATGAAAAAACTATTTCTGACTATTTTATTTTTGCAAAGTCTGGTTATATGGTCTCAAACATCAAAAGTTAAAATTTTTTACGATTGCCAAACCGGCACTTGTGAAGAAACCTATCTCAAACAAAATTTAAAAGGCGTGGATTTTGTGCGCGATCGTAATTTTGCAGATGTTCACATTATTGTTCTGTCTGAACAAAACGGTAGTGGCGGTCAAAAATTTCATCTGAAATTTATAGGACAAAATGATTTTAAAAATATTAACGAAACCTATGATTTTTCTGTCAGCACCGATAGCACTCTTGAGCAAATCAGACAAAAACTTCTACAATATTTAAAATTGGGATTGGTCCGGTTTTGGTATCAAGCGGGTTTGTCAGACAAGCTGGCTATAAAACTCAATATAGATGACACCCAAAAAAAAGTCAAAGATAAATGGCATCATTGGGTTTTTAAAATAGGTAGTCACGCCTGGTTTAACGGCGATAGTAATTCGGGCAACCGCAATTTAAGTGTTTATGCCAAAGCAACCAAAGTGGAAGAAAAAAATAAATTTTCGTTTGCATTAAATTATAATAATGGACATAACCGCTACACTTTTAACGGAGAAGATATTACCTCGGATCAAGAATATTTCAACATTAATTCTTATCGTGTTTGGGGCGTAAATCAACATTGGTCTTATGGTGTTTTCGGCAATTTTACCCGCTCAAAATATAGAAATTACGACCGGTCATTTGCAGCTTACGGCGGAGTGGAATACAGTTTCTTTCCTTACCAAGAATCGGCAAGTAAAAGCTTGGTATTAACAACAAAATTTGGCGGTATTTTTAACACCTATTTTGAAAAAACCATTTATAACCGCTCCGAAGAGTTGCTTGGACAAGGTAAAATATTGCTCAACGGAAATATTGTTAAAAAATGGGGCAGTATATATGCCGGTATAGATTACCAAAGCTATTTGCACGACTTAAATTTATATGCTGTCGGGTTTAACTTGGGCACCAATTTAAGATTAACCAAAGGCTTGGACTTTAATACACACGCTTATTATGGCATACAACACGACCAAGTCAATGTAGCTGCCGGCAACTTGAGTCTTGAAGAAACCCTATTGGCACAAAAACAATTACAATCCGGTTATGAGTATTATTTCAGCATCGGTTTAAGTTATTCTTTCGGATCTATTTACAACAGTATTGTCAATCCTCGTTTTGACAATGATAACGGGCAAAGCAGAAGTTGCTATTGTTTTTAGCTTTAAATTTGTTTCATTAAAAAAGCTGCCCGGTATGAGCAGCTTTTTTTAATTTACATTAAGGATGGTTTAGTTTTTAATAACTTTTACCGTAGAGGTCTTATCCCCTATTTTAACATTCATTAAATAAACACCTTTTTGTAAGTCGGAAACATTTATACTTACTTTATTTTGAGCCGGTTGCAAACGTCTTACTTCTTGACCTAATAAGTTGGTCAAAGTAATCAAATCAATATTATCACCGGCTGAAACATTTAATATATCCGTAGTAGGGTTAGGATAAAATTTGAAGCTTAAACTTTCATAATCTTCAATACCAACAGTATTATCGGTTAAATAGAAAGCGCCACTGCTACCTATATCATTATCTCCCCAATCCCAAACTCTGAGCCAGTAATCTTGACCGTCGGTAAGACCGGATACAACAGGTGTATCAAAGGGAGGAGTGTTGCCTAAATAAATACTATGACAATCAAGAGCCGTATCAGAAGTAGGCGAGTCATAAACAGCAAAAGCTAAAGATGACCAGTCTTCTTGAGTATCTGTATGAACTACTTTTATTTCTCCTGAAGATGTTGCTGTAAATTTATACCATAAATCACCGCCGGAATAACCGCCACATGAAGGTGTGCCGTTAATATCCTCAGAACTTGTAGCATAAGTATTATTGGCAAATGTTAATATAAACATACTGCTATTTTCCGGTTGAACTGTAATTGTTTTGGCATTGGCAGCTTCATCATTGACTTCAATAGTTTCCAAATAAAATTGGGCAATACCGAAATCGTTGTTATTATAATCCCACATTCTTAAATAATAAGTATCACCGGCTACCAAATCTTTAATTAAATATCTTTTATTCAAACTTGAACTAACATCTGAAATACTATTACAATATTCAACTGTAGAAGAATAATCATTGTGGTAAAGTGCATATCCTAAGACACCTATTCCACCTGCCGTTTGTCTAATGATATTAACGGCACCGGTTGTAGGCGCTACAAATTTAAACCAAACATCACCTCCTTGGAAGTTGGCACAAGTAGGTTCACTACCGTGAGAGTTGGTAGCACCATTATTATTGACATAATAACTAGGATGTGTTGTGTCTCGAGGCGCTGCTAAAGTGATGGGCAAGGCGTGAAAATCCCAATCGTTATAGGCATGATTAAAAGTAAAGGTATAATGATCAATGGCAGGGAAACCACTCTCATCAATGGCATTATTAGCAGTGGTTCTTGAAGTGGATGGAGGATTGCCCGGCGTTACACTCATAAAGGTAGTAGTAGTACCATCATAAGCATTCATTCCGATAGAAGCACTTAAATTTGTGCCCGAATCGATATGTCCATAGTAAAAAACTATATTATTGGTCGTTTCTTCCAATTTTAAAATAAAACTCATATCATGAGTCTCATCTCCATAATGTGATATGTTTTTCCATGATACCGTAAAAACTCTATTTGGTGCCGTTCCGGTGGTTTCATAAGCTATATAACCGTTATTGCTGGCATATAATTTTAAATCATCCCATAAAGGGGCAATCATATTTACTCTACCTGAGCCGGTAGAAGCCAAATCATTAGCAGTAGAAATTTGACTCTCGGTAAATGAAATAGCACCATTTACACCAATAGTACAGGTATTATACATAGTACCTCTATAATAAAAATCAAATCCGATAGGCACTCCGGTAGTTTCTTCATCGTCTCCGGTTGTGTAAAGAGTTGTTGCAGAACTGGACACATCAGGATAGGACGGATTATCATCCTGCGCCAGTGTGTAATAATCCAATTGGGCGTTCATACCAAATATGAAGCCGAATAATAAAGTAAAAAGGGTAAACTTTTTCATAATAATTATAGTTTAAATGTTAATATTTTATTCAAAGTTAATGTTTGATTGATTCTTATTTTTTATAAATGTATAAATGGAACAATTAATTTTATAAACGGTATATTTTAATGCATAAAGTGTTTATTTATTTTGAGTGTTTTTACATTCAAAATCCTACTGTCCCATTTGTTGAGCCATTTTTTGCATCAATTGATAACTCATTTTCAATTCTTCTTTGCTCATATTTTTAAAAGCTTCCGGATCTTTTTGTTTGATTAATTTCTTATAATCTTCAAAACTCATTTTTTTTAAAATAGCCGTATTCTGTTTGCTTTGTTTATTATTGTCATCAATATCAAAACTCTCTATTTCTTGCAAAGGATAATCGGGTAGCTTAAAGTATTTATCAGGCACGTTAATGCCAAATTTTGCTTTGGTAGCCGACTGGGTAGTCGTAATACCCATCATCGTCATTTCTAATTTTAAAGGCACCCCTTTATAAATCCATTGTTTACCTCCGGGAATTTGCCACACATCACACATATAATCTAAGACTTTCTCTTTGCCTATTTTTTTTCCACCGATGGATTCTAACATTTTTTCGCCCGTCTTTACGGCATCTCCGTCATTAAAAGTTTTAATCATAGCCATAGCCGGATCATCTCTGACATAAATGATTTTATTTTTCATATCTACACTATAACTCTTACCGTTGTCCAATTTGTTGATGGTATGTGTTTCATCAACTTCGGTTTTCTTTTGGCCGAAAATATTAATATGAGTTACTTTTTTTTCATCTTCTTTTTTTAGTTCAACATTCCCCCAGTCCTTAAAATATAATTCTTGAGTTCCGGATCCGTCAATGGTAGATCCCATTACTTTTCCTTTTATTACAGTATTATATGTAACCATACCGGAAGGAACTTCATAACGTTTTATGGTAGTTTTACTTATATTTGAAGCCTTAGTTTGCAAGGATTGATTTTGAGCATTGTTACAACTAACAACAAAAAAAGTCAAAGGCATAATCAAGGATAAAAGATATTTTTTCATAAGGCTGTAATTTTTGGTTTTTATAAGTGTAAAAGTATATATCATTGAATATTTGTAATACACCCGTAGTAATGAAAAAGTATCACCCTATAGGATGATTTTTGATCTAAAAAGCCCTATAAATCTGTAGTTTTAATTATTATCATAAAAAAAGTGCGCTTAAAAAAGCACACTTTAAATTTTGAAATTGAAAAAAATTATTTTTTTAATAAATCTCTAATTTCCGTTAATAAAACTTCTTCTTTGGTTGGTTCCGGTGGTGCAGCGGGCGCCTCTTCTTCTTGTTTTTTCATTTTATTATAAGCTTTGACTATTAAAAACATTACCAAACCTACAATCAGCAAATTGATAATGGTATCAATCCATTGCCCATACATAATGGCATTTTCCGGTTTTACCACCTTTCCGGCAGCATCAACCACGGCTTCATCCAGCACTATTTTCCATTCTTTAAAACTTACACCTCCTGTAAAATGACTGACAAAAGGCATCACAATCATACTGACAAAACCCTTAACTACCATACCGATAGCACCGGCCATAATCACGGCTACGGCAAATTCAATAACATTGCCACCCATGATAAATTTTTTAAACTCTTGATACATACTCATAGTAAATTATTTTTTTGTTAATATATATGCAAATATATTAATTTTTTAACGTCGTTTTATCTTTATTTTAGTTTTAAGCCTAATTTTTATCACAAAAAATTTTTTAAAACTATAAATAAAAAAGCAAATTAGCATTAATATTGTTTACTCTATTTTTTTTTATATATTTGCCATTCAGAAAATTAAAATTAACCGGGGTCGGGAACCCCACAAAATCAAACAGTTATGCCTGTAAAAATCAGATTACAAAGACACGGAAAAAAAGGTAAACCTTTTTATTGGATTGTAGCCGCCGATTCTCGTGCTAAAAGAGACGGTAAATTCTTAGAAAAATTAGGAACTTACAACCCTACAAAAGTGCCTGCAGAAATCACTTTAGACATCGACAAGTCCGTCGAATGGTTATTTAAAGGTGCACAACCTACCAACACGGCTCGCGCTATTTTAAAATATAAAGGCGCAATGCTAAAAAAACACTTGTTGGTCGGTGTTAAAAAAGGTGCTTTTAGTGAAGAAGAAGCTGAAAAAAAATTCCAAGCTTGGCTTAAAGAAAAAGAAGCTAAAATTAAAGCACATCAAGATGAAGTAAATGCAGCCCGTGCCAAAGAACGTGCCGAACGTTTAGAAAAAGAAAAAGCAATTAACCAAGCACGTGCCGCAGCACAAAAAGCTGCTAATGCCGAAATTATTGCAGAAGCCGAACAAGCCGAAGCAACTGCAGAAACACCTGCAGATGCTGTAGAAGAAGCTTTACAATCGGAACAAACCATTGAAGAAGCAGCCGGCACAACTGCTACGGAAGAAAAAACAGAAGAGTAAGCCTTTTAATGAAAAAAGAAGACGCTTATTATTTAGGTAAAATCGTAAAAAAATATGGTATCAAAGGAGAGTTATTAGCTAAAATTGATACCGACGAACCTGAAAATTATGAAAATCTGGAATCGGTTTTCCTTGAGTCAAAAGGAAAACTGATTCCTTTTTTTTTAAATAACAGTCGTCTGCACAAAGCTACTACACTACGACTCGATTTTGAAGATGTTAACAATATGGAAGAAGCCGATGCTCTCATTGGCAAGTCTATTTACTTACCTTTAAACAGTTTGCCCGAACTCACGGGTAATAAATTTTATTTTCACGAAGTAATCGGATTTGAAGCTGTAGATAAAAATTATGGTAAAATAGGTTTTATAAAAGCCATAAACGATTTGGCACCTCAAGCTTTTTTTATTATTGAAGATGACCAAAAAAATGAAATTCTCATTCCGGTATCAGACCGGTTTATAGAAAAAGTGGACCGCGAAAAAAAACAACTTATTTTTGATACCCCGGAAGGCCTTTTAGATATTTACAAAAAATAAATTGTATTCTATCATTTAAATTCCTTGAAAAAATATCATTCTTTATTTCGCTTTAAACAATTTGATGTATATCAAGATGAGGCTGCCATGAAAGTGGGAACCGACGGTGTTTTGTTAGGAGCTTGGAGTCAATTTTCCCCGGCGCAAACCATCTTGGATGTAGGCACAGGGACAGGATTAATAGCACTAATGGCTGCTCAAAAAAATAAAAATGCACAAATCTTTGCTGTTGAATTGGATGCGACAGCAGCCCGTCAAGCCGGTTATAATTTTGACATCTCTCCTTGGAAAGAACGGTTACATATAATTGAAGAAGATTTTAAAACTTTTGCACCCGAAATTTTGTTTGACGTTATTGTTTCTAATCCGCCTTTTTTTACGGAAACAATACCTGCCACCGGTGCCAAACGTAATATCGCCCGGCATACCATCCATTTAAACTTGCAAGATTTAATTTATAAATCGGCATTACTTTTAAAACCAACCGGTAAGCTATTTATGATTTTACCCTTTGATAAAGAAAGCGAATTGCTTTCAATAGCCCAAAAAGCCGGTTTATTTATTACAAAAATGACTTATGTTAAAGGACATAAACAGGCAAAAATCAAACGAATATTGGTAACACTGCAAGCATATTTTGAACCCTTACAAACGGAAGAGTTAATTATTGAAATTACCAGACATAAATACACTACAAAATATATAAATTTGACGCGTGATTTTTATTTAAAAATGTAGATTTTTAAAGGCCCGGGTTTCATTATATGAATATTTTATGTATATTTGCAAACTTAAAAAATTAAAAATAACAGAATTATGTATGCAATTGTAGAAATAGCAGGGCAACAATTCAAAGTTTCCAAAGACCAAAAGGTTTTTGTACATCGTTTACCCGGTGCTGAAGGAGACGTTGTTAATTTTGACAACGTATTACTTTTGGACAACGATGGCAAAATAACCATAGGCGCCCCGGTTATTGAAGGAGCAGCTGTAGCAGCTAAAATCCTTCGTCACTTAAAAGGTGACAAAGTTATCGTTTTTAAGAAAAAACGCAGAAAAGGTTACAAAAAGAAAAATGGTCACCGTCAATATTTGACTGAGATTGTTGTAGAAGATGTTATTGCTTCCGGTTTCAAATCGGATAAGAAAAAAGCAACTAAAGCCAAACCTGCCGCCAAAAAAGCAGCTAGCCCTAAACAAGATGCTGCCCCTCAAAAAGTAGCAGCGGTTAAAGAAGAAAAGAAACCTGCAAAAAAAACGGCTGCCAAAAAAACAGCTAAAGCAGACGACTTAAAGAAAATAGAAGGTGTTGGCCCGAAAATCGCTTCTATATTGGCAGAAGCCGGTTACGAAACTTTTGCCAAACTGGCCAAAGCCGATCCTGATAAGATACGTGAAATCCTTTTGGAAAAAGGTGGAAAACGTTATGCAATGCACAATCCCGAAACCTGGCCTAAACAAGCCGAATTGGCCGCAGCCGGTAAATGGGACGAATTGAAAAAATGGCAAGACGAACTCGACGGAGGTCGTTCTTAATCATTAGATTATTTATAAAAACACTAAAACTATAATATTATGGCTCATAAGAAAGGTGTAGGTAGTTCTAAGAACGGTAGAGAATCCGAAAGTAAACGACTCGGTGTTAAAATTTTCGGCGGACAAACAGCCGTTGCCGGAAATATCATCGTAAGACAACGGGGCACTAAACATCACCCCGGCAAAAATACTTTTATGGGAAAAGACCACACAATACACGCCGCTATTGACGGTATTGTGAAATTTGAAAAGAAAAAAGGCGGTAAATCTTATATTTCAATCATTCCGGTTGAAGCATAAGGAGTGCTCCTTTATAACATACAAAAAGGCTATCCAAACGGGTAGCCTTTTTGTATTATAATTATTTTTTCTATTTGGTGGTGCATATCTACTGTCATATTTACAAATTATTCTTTTTTTAACTTGTAATTATAACACTTATCATGATATGTAGCATGTTTATTATTTTTAAATTGTTCGGTTATTTTTATACGTAATTTTGGATTGCATAATCATTCACATAAGCTTTTACCATAGACCACACCATCATATTTCAATTCGGTTATTTCTCCGGAATCTTGCACAAAATAAATGGCTACCCGGTATTGAGATCCGTCAGAAGCTGTCAAAATAACTCCTTTATTACCAACGACTTGGTAAGTCCCTGTATAACCGCCATCTCCGCCATAATATCCATCTCCGCCACCACTATAAGAGCTTTGACTGCCATATGTATAGTGACCTTGTCCGTCAAAGGTGACCTTTTGTGTGGTAGAATAGCTGCTCGATCCGCTATAACCCGAAGATGAATAACTACAAAAACTACCATACAAACGTGCATTGTCTGCCGGATTGCCACGCATGTTTGTCCGGTTTACCACTCTATTGTTATAGCTAACAGTCTGACTGCCACCGGTTTTTTGTAAAATATATGTGCCATAACCTTCGACATATAAATACAATTGATTGCCTCTTATTTGATATTTGTAATCTAAAGTATGGCCGGCGCCATCAGAAACCCGGATTATATTCCCGATAACTTTATAAGGGTAAGAACTACCGGCCATGGTCATTTTGGTGGGGGTAAAACTCGTAATGGTACCGTTGGAAGCTTGCCAACTGCCATACAATTTCTTCTTTTGTGCCGGTATATTTTGAAATGAAATCAACAAAATAATACCAAATAATATATGTTTTGTTTTCATAATGATTTTTAGGTTTATAATTTTTGAATTTTTATAGTTTTAACTTTATTTTGGTATCTATCAAACAACCTAATCAGGTATATGCCTTCAGGTAATTTTTTAAAGGACAATAAATAGTGTTTCCCTTTGAAAGTTATTTTATTTAACTCCCTTCCGGTTAAATCGAATAAATATATTTCATAAGTCCGGATTTTATCAAATCTGAAATGTAAAACATTTGTAACCGGATTGGGATAAATATCCACACCGCTCAAAACCGCATTATCATATATGCCGGATAGCGTATTGTTGAGTTTGTAAACAAAAGCATTACCCCAACTGCTGGCAGGTGTCAATAAAAAATCGTTGTCCGAAGGGTCAAAATCAACCGAATGGGTTCCGTTTAATATACCTGCGGTAATGATGTTGTCATTGGCATCGATACAAATAGCTTTGCCTAATGTGTTGTTGCCGTTTCCATTTAAATTGACAGACCATATTTTGTTACCCTCGTTAGTTGTTTTTTCGATGTATATTCCTTTACTTTGTCCGGTAAACAAGATTTCATCATTGCTGTTTACCGTAATACCGTTTCCTCTTTGGATTCCACTGGCATCGGGGATGGCTTTTGCCCAAATAAAATTACCGTTTTCGTCGAGTTTTTCGACAAAAAAGTCATCGCCTTGAACAGCCGTGATGTTATATTCAGCCAATGACGGATCAAAATCGGTTTGTCCTCTAAAATATCCGGTTAACAACACATTGTTATTACTGTCAACAGCTATATCAAAAGCTTCTTGATGTTCTGTTCCGCCTACTTGTTTAGCCCAAATCAAATCGCCGTCGGCATTTAATTTTTCTATAAAAATATCTTTACCACCGATTGAATTGAGTTGCAATTGTCCGCTGCCGCCGTCGAAATCCACCGTTTGTTCAAAGTATCCGGTAATCAGCACATTATTGTTGCTATCGGTTGTGATACCGTAACCGGCGGCATTGGCATTACCGTTTGCGTTTTGAAAAACTTTTGCCCAAATATAGTTGCCGTCCACATTGTATTTGGCTACAAAAGCATCATAATGTCCCGTAGATTGAAAAGTTTGAGAATTGTTCGGGTCGGGGTCAAAATCGGTAGCTCCTTCAATTTTTCCGGTTATCAAAATATTGCCGTTGGTGTCAATGTGTATGCCATAGCCATATTCTCTGCCGGTTCCGGCTATTTGTTTGGCCCAGATAAAATTGCCGTTGGTGTCTAACTTCAATATAAAAATATCGGTATTTCTTTGGGGTGTAAGTTCGTAAACGCCGGTTCCGGGATCAAAATCGGCTGTATCACCGAAATATCCGGTTACATATACATTATTATTACCGTCGGTTTTTATGGCATAAGCTCCGTCAAAAGTATTACTGCCTATTTGTTTTGCCCAAACAAAATTGCCGTCGGCATCTAATTTTTGAATAAAAATATCGTCATGTCCGTTAGATGTGAGTTCAAAAACACCGGTTCCAGGGTCAAAATCTACGGTATTTTCAAAATAACCGGTCGTATAAATATTGCCGTTGGTATCGGTGGTAACGGCATAAGCTTCGCTTCGTCCGGGTCCGTTGGCGGCTACCGCCCATTCAAATCCGGGTGTTTGTCCGTAGGATAAAAAACTTATCCAAATAATCGTAAAGAGAATTTTAGTTTTCATAATTATTGTATTTTATAACTTATTGATTTTGAAACTTTTATATTGTTTATAATTTCTATCGACGATAATCAGCATGTATATACTTGCCGGTAAATCGGTCAGGTTTAAACTGTATATGGTTTTATCGGTTTGTGTGCCGGTAATTTTTTTGCCGTTTAAATCAAAAAGATAGATTTCAAAGGTTTGATATGCGGGTAATTTGATTTGCAAATCGGTTTGTACGGGATTGGGATAGATTTGTATCCCGTATAATTCACCATAAGCTTCGATGCCGGTTGTCGTATAAATATCTGGGGTTATAAAACCTTCTGAAAGTTGTATATTTCCTTGTGTTTTTTCTTGTATGGCAACTTCGCCTACGGTATAAGTTAGGCTGACATTTCCGTTAATATGACTGCCTCCGCTTGTTGAAATACAACTTTTTTTAACGGTTGTTTGTCCGTAGGCAAAACCTACTATCAAGATGCTTATTATTGATATAATTTTTTTCATGTTTTAATTTATTTTTTAAACACCATAAAGCTAAAACGGTTGTTTTGGTTGTTGATAGATGACATGCCGCTATTGATGGTCAGAGCTTTGGTTTCGATTACGAGTTTGTGATTGCTGTAATACATTTTGACAAACTTCAATCCGCTGTTGTTATACAGAACATTGGCGGTAACGCTAAAATCGGAGTATGAAAAGTTTTGTCCTGTAAAAGAGATAACATACACGCCGGTTCCGGTTTTGTTTACGGTAAAATTATTGCTTCCGTTTTGTATGTTACCGGTTGCATCAATGGTTCCGTAAGCGTAAGCTTTCATGTCGGCGGTACCTGTTGTAGGTGAGTTCAATTTGTTGTAAACTATAACATTACCACCGCCACGACCAATTTCCACGTCATTGGGCGAAAGGAAATTGATATAAAAAGTGCCGCCTTTTCTTTCTATTTGATTGGCGTCAAAGAGCAGTCCGTCGGCAGGTGTTCCCACGATTAATCCGGCATGTCCGGAATTAATATTTCCGTTGTCGTTGAGGTTGCCCGAAGGAATGGTTTGCAAGCGTCCGGTTGGATTTTCGGTATTGATACCCAAACTATTTGAAATATACATTTTGCCCTCAAAATATCCGGCATAACCTCTGGAATAATGAACTTTACTGTAAACGCCGTAATGTGTTCCGCCCGAATATTTGTCGATAATATTGTAGGAACCGTATTTATCGCCGTTGCCTCCGGTTATGTCGTTGTAGGTTCCGTAGTGAGTGCCGTCGCCGTTGGTATAAACTAAATTGGCGGTTCCTGTTTGCTGACCGCTTCCATTGCTTTCTAATCTGTTGTAAACCCCTGTGTGTTCGCCACTTCCGTTTCCGTTTAACGAATTCCAAACTCCAATTTGTTTGTTGTCATTACTATTGTCGATACGATTTAACACACCGGTTTGAAAACCTATTCCGTTACCGGATAACCAATTGACACTGCCAAAATGGTCTCCGCTTCCCGAATTGGTAATCATGGCATATAAACCGGTTTGATAACCGCCTCCCGAACCTTTTATATCGGCATACAAACCGGTATGGGCTCCGTTTCCGTTGTCATTGATTGTAGTATATATTGCCATTCTGCTGGTGTTGTTGTTGGGTATGGAGCCGTCCACAGTTAGTTTAATAAAGGGATAAATAGCGTCGTCTCTACCCAAATATACTTCTCCGAGATGGTACATATTGTCTGTAATTTGGGTAGGTGCTACTGAGGTTCCCGTTTTAAAAAAAATTGCGGGTTTGTGGTTTAAGTCGTTATAATTTCCTGTTCCTGCTACTACGGAATATATGGGTCGGTTGTTTAAATCGTTGTAGTCACCCGAAGTGGCAACAGCCGATAAGTTGGGTTTGCCGGTTAGGTCGTTATAATCGCCGCTAAATGTATTGCCGGCGGTTTCGGCATATTTGGCATACGGCACATATTTGAGTTCGGTGGTGCCGAAATCTTGATAACCGTTGCCGGTGTCTA
>Ga0256834_1001364_pt1 | contig 16708 bp, 17 predicted proteins | sample 4281140metaG_FD_190536 | JGI IMG/M metagenome (GOLD analysis project Ga0256834, IMG submission 190536) | Hydrothermal vent microbial communities from East Pacific Rise, Pacific Ocean - 4281-140 | ecosystem: Environmental > Aquatic > Marine > Hydrothermal vents | place: Pacific Ocean: East...
TATAAATATAAAATAGTTGAATTAGAGCCTAAAAAAGCAACTTTAGAGCTTTTAAATTCAGAATTATCAGAAGTAAAAGCTAAAAGAGATTTACATATTGGGTGGTGTAAAATCGATATTAAAAGTATTGAAAAAATCCTTCCAAGTTTAAGTGAGATTGGAGTAAAAAAGATAACTTTTATAGATTGTGAACGCTCACAAAGAAATATCAAATTAGATTTTAAAAGATTTGATAGAATTTTAGAAACTTCAATGCAACAATGTGGCTCAACTCAAAAAATAGAGTTAGAGAGATCAAAAAGTTTAGAAGAGTTTATAAAATTAAACCCAGATGCTAAAGTGTTTGATTTTGCAGAAAAAATACTGCATAGCGAGGATGAGATAAAAACTGTAATCATAGGTTGTGAGGGTGGCTTTTCCTCTAAAGAAAAAGAGTTTTTTTCATCACTTGAAGTTTTTAGACTAGATACTCAAATGGTTCTTCGGAGTGAGAGTGCTGTTATGGCAGTTGCATCTAAGCTTTTACTTTGAGGGAGATCCTGAATTAAGTTGAGGATGATAAAGTGCTTTTGGAATGTTCTGTGTTTAAAGTCAAGTAAAACTATAATTTAAGATAAGTTTATATCTATTAGGTTTATGCTTTTACATACTATATAAAATCTGTAATTATGTGATGGCTTAGAGATGAATTTAGTTTTATAATATAGAGACTGGAAATTTGGTTATTTCACAGTCTCGTAATTTGAAAGTGGTATCTATTATAGAGAAGTGGTTGAAATATTGTCTAGTACATCAGACATCTTTACATTTTTACTTGTATAGATAGAGTTGTAGTTATATTGTAATGCAGCAGAAAATTGAGCTTTATCTTCAACCATTAAAAGTTCAGCTAGTGTATCTAAAGATTCACCATGACCAAAAGCGATCTCTTTTGCCAATATATCCATATTTGAAGCTACAAATTCTTCAGCTCTTTCATTCATAACAAACTTAGTTTTTTCACAACCTAATGTTCCTGAAGTGATACCAAAAGTTTGATTTCCTGAAGTAGCATTAGTAGTTGCTTGAAGGGCAAGCAACACAGCTGATGAGTCATCTTTGATTATCATTGAACCAAGACCACATCCTGTTTGAGAGTTTACGCCTGCAAATGCAGTTGAACTTAAAGCAATTATAGCAGCTAGACTTATTAAAATTTTTTTCATATATTATCCTTTTAGATTAATGTTGCGTTAATTCTATAACTATTTATCTTAAGAGTTTATTAATACCACAATAACTTCATACTAAACTAGACAATAAGCTAAATTACTCTACTGCATCTTAGCTTAAAAATAAAAATTTAACATAACTTTGAATGTTTCTTCATCTTGATTAATTTTATCAATGTATCTTGATTTATAGTTATACTTAAATTTTAACTCTAGATTTTGAGATAAATTTATACTTTGTGATAGGTTTAGTAAATATTGTATTTTTGAATCATCATATATTCTACTAGTACCTTCAATATTTATATTTGTCCAAGAAAAATCATCAATTATCAATCCAATACTACTTCCAATACCGAAAGAAATTCCATTATATAAATATGCAAATGGATCAAACATTGTATATATATATCCTATTTTTGATCCCCAACTAAAACCAAATCCAGCGCTAGCCAAAAAGTTTGCTTGATTGTCTTGTAAAATATCTCTATCAAAACCAAATTTTGTTCGCCAAGATAAACTATCAAAGAATTCACTTCTTTGCGCAAGCGACACAATAGAAAGTATTGTAGCTTCTTCTATTTGAAATATTTTTTCATTTTTTATTTTTGAATATGACAATTCTAAGTTCAAAAATTCAATTTGAGTCCCACGCAAAAAACCATGTTGGATATCTTCTAAATCATGATATCCTGGACGGATACCAATAAAGCCAATTTGTTCTTTATCTCTAAAACCAAATCCTGAGGTAACCCTTATTGCCCTATGACTTTCTATGGGATTCGGTGGTATATTAAATTCCAGTATTTTACCTTTTGAAAGGTTTGCTCTTGCCATAGATAAGCTGTAAAATAATTTTAAATAATCTTCTTTATTCATTGAATTTTTTTTATATGAGTACTCTAAAAATTCAATTGCAGCTTCAAAAATATATTGCTTTTGCTCAAGTTCAATTGACTTGTCGTCTAATAGATATTGTAAACTTATTTCACCATTTAATAATTTTTTTGGTATTATTAAATTATTAGAATTAAGCAGTTTCTCATACTTTAGCAATACAGTTCTTTTTGAAGGACGATAATATTTTTGAGAAATCAGGCCCTCCTCTTTTAAGGCATGAATAGTTTCAAGAGGCATCACTTCAAAATAAAAATATTTCCTAAGACTAATACTAGGTCTTGCTGATTCAATAAGCCAAAGCATGTTATACGAACAATTTTCAGTTAAAAAATAATAGTGTGAATTTGTACCATTTAATTCCCATATATGATCTAACATTATTTTAGTTTCTTCTTCATTTAAATTTAGATCATATTCCCAAATATCGCGTTGTTCACCGTCTCGATACTCTTTTAATTTTTCATAATATGGCAATAATGAGTATTTTCCATAATAACCACCAAAAAGACCTTTTATGGCAAATGAAAAACCATTTTCTTTTTTTGGATCAGCATCAGCAGCATAATTTACAGCATATGATAAAAGTTTAGAATTATGCTTAGAGTTTATTCTTAAAAAGGTATGTCCAAACATTGAAGCGGGAGAATTTATGTGAGCTGCTGGAAAAACCATAGTGGCGGATGTTGGTTCTAATTTCTTCATAACCAAATCATAATCTTTACAAACTACGCTTGGTAAATTATCAATATTAAGTTTTTTAACTAACCATTTTTTTCTAGCAGGAAACTTACAAGCTGTAGAGTTGTCATCAAAAATAGATTCATTTGTTAGCGCGTCTATCGTAGCTTCAAGTTCTGCATTTGGATCTATATGCCCATTATCAGCAAAAAAGAAATTTGGATCATCTATCTCACTTTCTCCATCACTAAAATGTAATAAGATATGCCAATATCTTTGATTCGATAGATCTAATTCTTTGGCACGATGTTTATATATCTCACTTGAGGCAAAAATATTGATTGATAATATAATAAGGAGGATTGATTTAATTAATATGAAGTTTTCCTATACGTTCCTAAGTTTTGTGACTGTGAAATAACCACAGTCCCATTGCCTAAAAGCAACTTTTATTTTATAATTATACATTTTTTATTTTTAAATACAAATATAAAATTATTTTCTAAAAAATCCCATATCCTGTTTTTATTAGCAATTTTTATTCCTACTTTTTGATTTTCAGTGGAGAGTTATGGGAGGTGGTAATTTCAACCTTGATTTGGAATCTAAATTTAGGTATAATTCTGTTTCTAAAAAATCCGCACCCATACGGATTAAAAAAATATATAGATATTCGCAAATTACCGAGTATCAAAAGGCAAAAAAATGAAAAAAGATCTTCATCCTAACTTAGTAACTTGTACAGTAACTTGTGCATGTGGAAACAGCTTTGAAAATAAAAGTCAAAATGATACAATGAGAATTGATATTTGTAGTGAATGTCATCCATTTTTTACAGGTTCTGAGCGTATGGTAGATACTGCTGGAAGAATTGAGAAATTCAACGCACGTTACGCTAAAAAATAGTTAGTATGATAGATGGTAATTTCTTTTGCTATCTTTAGTTCCAACACCAATTGGAAATATAGGCGATATATCACTTAGAGCGATAGAGCTTTTAAGTGATGCAGATATACTTCTTTGCGAGGATACTCGTGTTACAAAAAAACTAATCCATATTTTAAAAGAGCGTTATAACACTACTTTTAAAGAAAATCAAGAATTTATTCCACTTCATTCACATAATGAAAAATCTTTTGTTGAAAAATTAGAACCATCTTTTTTTGAGCAAAATGTTATTTATGCAAGTGATGCTGGTATGGCTGGAGTGAGTGACCCTGGACAACTTTTAGTTCGTTACTGCATTGATAATGATGTTAAGTATGATGTTATACCAGGTGCAAATGCAGTTTTAACAGCTTTTGTAGCTAGTGGATTTGTAGAGACACAAATGCTATTTTGGGGATTTTTACCACATAAAGGTAAAGATAGAGCAGCATCTTTACAAGGTGCTTTAAACAATGGTTTTACAACAATTCTTTATGAATCTCCACACAGATTAGAGAAATTTTTAAATGAGATGAAAGAATTAGAGCCAACTAGAGAGATATTTTTAGCAAAAGAGTTAACAAAAAAATATCAAAGATATGTTAGTGGTTATGCTAATGATATTTTAAAAAAACTAGATGGAAATTTTCGTGGAGAGTGGGTAGTTGTTATTAAAGCAAATATTGCTCAAAATCCAAGTGCCATAACTCAAAAGGATATATTATCATTAGATATTCCAAAAAAATTGCAGGCAAAACTGATTTGTAAAATAACAAACGAAAATACAAAAGCTTGTTATAAAAGGTTGCTGAGTCTATAAACTTAATGGTGAAGTTGATTTTTTTTCATAGATGGGACTTAAAGTATTAAAATTTATTTAGATTTTTTTATTAAACTTAGTAGCAAGGATTGCTAAACCAAAACGTAATAATCTTTTTAGGTGAGTAAGATTGCAAAGAGACATTTTTGTATAATACCAAAGTATTTGAGGTCTTTTGTAAAAACCTGTAAGAATCTCTTGATACTCTTTATCTAATTCCTCTTCAGTGAACCCCTCCGCTTTATATACAAAATTCATACCATTTAATCTCTCCCAATCTGACTCTATAATAGATGCACCATAAAGTTTTCTGTATATTGGAGAACCAGGATATGGTGTAAATTTTGAGAGATTCATAGTTGTTAGAGGTATATTTTTAACAAACTCTTTTGTTTCATTTATAGTTTCTTGAGTTTCACCAGGGTAGCCTAACATCAACAAGCCTTTTACCCGTATTCCAACTTCATGAGTCCATTTTACAGCTTGGATAGCTGTTTCTACCTTTTGAGATTTTTTCATCTCATCTAAAAGCCAATCAGATCCACTCTCTAATCCAAAACTTATCTCCCAGCATCCAGCTTGCTTCATCAAAGCTAATGTACTAGGCTTTACAGTATTTACTCTTGCTGTACAAGACCAAGTCATATCTATTGGGTTTTTGATTAAAAGTTTTGAGAAGTCTTGAACTCTTTGGTTGTGTGCTACAAATAAATCATCTATAAATTGAAGATGCTTTATTCCATAAGTTTCACTTAGATGTTTCATGATATCATAAACTCTTTGTGGAGAGTTATAACGAATTTTTGCGCCAAATGTAGAAGTATCACAAAATTCACAAAGAAATGGACAACCGCGTGAAGCTGAATATGTAGCAACAGGTGCGCGGGGATAATCATAAATAGCTGGTAGATATGCCTCTGGAAATTTTGGTAGTAAATCCCAAGCTGGCATAGGTAGTGAATCTAAATCTTCAATATCTTTAGGTCTTTGTGTCCGTCTTATGGAGCTATCTTTATCTCTATAGATAATTCCATCAATATTCTCTAAGGATTTTTTATTTTCAATACTATAAAGTAGCTTTTCTAAAATCAATTCACCTTCATTGATTACAGCTACATCAAAGTCACTAAATCTATCCATTGTTTCATAACCCATTGATGACATATGTGGACCACCAACTAAGATTATTATTTCAGGTGCTCTCTTTTTAATAATTTGTGCAATTATTCCAGCATTAAAAACACCAACTGTAAAAAGGGTAATACCAATAAACTTTGGTTTTTTTTCTAGTAAAATATGTGCAACTTCTTCTGGGGAGTAGTTTTCTAAATCACTCTCAATTATCTCTGTTTCATAGCCAATCTCTCTTGCCTTTGCTGCAAGAAGTAAAAGACCGATAGAGGGTGACCTATTTGTAATGTGTCGTAAAAAATCAGTCCCCTCTGTCGCTTGAGTATAGGGAGGATTTACAAATATTATCTTACCCATTTATACTCTTTAATTATTGATATTTCTTAAAAATAAGTGAAGTATTTATCCCACCAAAGGCGAAATTATTGTTCATCACTATGCTTACATTTTTAGTAGTATTTTTACCTAAAACATTTATGGGTGCACAATCAGGATCAAGTGTTTTAAAATTCATAGTCTTTGGAAGAAATGATTCACGCAATGCCATCAAACAAATAATACTCTCAACAACACCACAACCACCAAGGAGATGACCCATATGACCCTTTGTACTACTAATAGGGGTATTTGAACCAAAAAGTGAATAAGTAGCGTGACTCTCAGCAATATCACCACGAGCAGTTGCAGTTGCATGAGCATTGATATACTCAATATCATCTGCATTTAGGTTAGCATCATCAAGTGAACTTTGCATAACTTGACTCATACCCTCTTTTGAGGGTGTCGTTATATGAGAGCCATCACATGAAGTTGCATAACCTATAATCTCTCCATATATTTTAGCACCACGCGCAAGTGCATGTTCTAACTCTTCTAAAACGATAGCCCCACTTCCCTCACTTACAACTAAACCATCACGTGATTCATCAAAAGGTTTTGAAGAAAGATGTGGTGCATCTGCATGTTTTGTAGAAGCTGCTGCCATTACATCAAATACACCAGCTGAGAGATAGTGATGTTCTTCACTTCCACCACAAATCATAATATCACTCATTCCGTACTTAACACTCTCATAGCCAGCACCAATACCTTGAGCTGAAGATGTGCAAGCTGAACAAGTTGGAATATTACGACCTTTAATACCAAACATTTGAGCTAAATTTGCAGCAACTGTATGACTCATCATCTTTAAAAATGCCATAGAGTTTTGACCTCGAAAACTCATTTTTTCTTTTACTTCAGGAACATACTCAAACATAGTTTCATTTCCACCCATAGTTGAGCCAAATGCTAAACCACAACGAGGCGTTGAAAGCAGTTCTTCACTAAGACCAGCATCAGATATAGCTTCTGTAGTTGATACTGCCGCTAATTGTGCTACACGCCCCATTGAACGACGATATTTTCTTGGAATTTTTTTTAAATCAACATCTTTTACAATTCCAGCTACTTTAGTACCAAGGTTTTTAATCTCTTCCCACTCAGGTATATAGACAATTCCTGATTTTTCATCTTTTAAACTCTCTAAAAGTTCATTATAAGAATTTCCTAGTGGTGAATTAAGACCTAAGCCTGTTATAACTACTCTTCTCATTTTATCTCCTTGAAATAATGCATTAAAATCTCAACACCTAAAAAAGCACCTATTAATCCAGGCGCTATAATATTCTCACCTGCAAAATATAAATTTTTAACTCTAGTTCGTGGCATTAAAACTGACAAACTTTTTTGTTTAGCTGAACAAAGCACACCATAAATACTACCCTCAACCCCATTAGAATAAAACTGTTTTGTCATAGGTGTTGAGCTGTCTAAGACCTCTATATTTTTAAAGCCTGATAACTCTTTTATACGCTTTAGATGAAATGCACACTCTTTTTCTTTTTTTATTTTATATTCCTCTTTTGAAAGGTTTTTATAATCTTTGTAGTAACTACCAGTAAGTATAGTACACACTGTCTTACCCTCATGTTCACGGGATGGTAAGATAGATATAAAATCCTCACTCTTATCTCCATAATAATAAAGATTTGAATTGATTTTTTCATCTATCAAACAAAAAATAGATATAAATGATGGTGACTCTTCTAGTTCATCTATATGTTTAGTATAGCGAGTTTGTTTTTTATTAAGTTCATTAAACATCATCATTGTAACTTTTGGATGGACACTAGAGATAATAGCATCATAAGAATTTTTTTTGCCATTACATATTAAAGCATTTACACCATTTTCATCTTGTAAAATCTCTGTAACTTCAGATTTAGTTTTGATGGTAGTTGATTTTAGGGAGTCTTTTAGAGCATTAATTATAGCTCCACCACCACCTTTTATTTTTTTTGTACCATCTAACATGTTTATAAATATTTTTGCATAAAAATCAAAAGATCCATTTTCAAAAAATACAGTTGAATAAAAAATTGTAAAATGTAAAAAGATTTTTCTTAATCTCTCATCCTCTATATCTTTCATAACTTCACCAATACTACGAGAATCAACTTTTACAAAACTTTCTGGTTGTGAAGATATTATGCAAGACTCATAACATGCTTCAAAAAAAGTCTCTATGTTTTTAGCTTCATGAGGAAAGTCTGATTGAAGTTTTTTTTTAAAATTTTGTGAACCATCAGGTATGATATACCTCTTGTCATTTAAAAACAAAGTGTCAAAGTTTTCTTCGTAATCTTCTAGCTTTAATCTATCTAAAAGCCCAAGAGAATCCATGGAGTTATATAAGTATTGGTCTTTTTCTAAGGCACCAGAGTAGTGAAATCCAATATCAAAAAGAACTTTCTTTCTCTTAAAAGAATCAAGAACTCCCCCAAGCTTATGTAGTCTTTCGTAAATAGTTGGGCAATAGCCTCTTTTTTCTAACATTAGTGCACATAACAGTCCACTTAAACCCCCACCTATTACGGCTATGTTCATCTAACCATACCACCACTGATGTTGATAGTTTCACCTGTTACATATGACGCTTTATCAGCTAAAAAATATACACATTCTGCTACATCTTTAGGCTGACCAATGCGCCTAAGAGGGATAGCTTTTTTCATATCTTTTAATGGTAGATCTTTTGTCATTTCAGATTCAATTAAACCAGGGGCTACCGCATTAACACGGATTTTGTAACGTGCAACCTCAGTTGAGAGTGCTTTTGTAAAAGCTATCATAGCACCTTTTGCAGCTGAATAATTTGTTTGACCTGCATTTCCAACTAATCCTGAGATTGACGCTACATTTATAATTGCACCGTTTTTATTTGTAATCATACTCTTTAGAACTGCTTTAGTTACATAATAAGTTCCATTTACAGATGTATCAATTACATCAGACCACTCTTCATCTTGCATAAGAAAAAATAAATTATCTTTTGTAATTCCAGCATTATTAACTAACACATCAATCTCTAAAGGTTCAACCGCAGAACGAACCTCCTCTTTGTTAGATATATCAAACTTTATAATTTCAGAGTTTAGTAATTTTGCTTGAATATCTTTAGCTTTTGTCTCATTAGTTCTGTAATTTAAATATACAAAATATCCATTATCATGAAAATATTTTGCACAAGCTTCACCTATTGCTCCAGTAGAACCAGTTATAAGAACTTTTTTCATATAAATTCACCATCTCTAATCATTTGATTTACTCTCTTTATATCAATATCCATTCTTCTATCATTAGTAAGTTTTTCAACCTCTTTTCTAATAGTGGTATAGTTTTTTTGTAAAAAGACTGAACACTTCTCTTTACCTCTTAAATCAACACCCTGAGCCATACCTAAAAGAGCGATGCTAAGCATATTTGTTAAATCTGGTAACTGTTTTGCAAAGTGAAGAGCTGCTGTTGTTCCCATACTTACTTTATCTTGGTTAAATGATTCAGTTGGGCGGGAATGAAGTGATGCAGGAACTGTATTCATAATAACATCAGCAGTTAGTGAACTTAGAGTTATCTGCATAGCTTTAAAACCATGGTGAGTTGATTTTTTATTTAACTTTAGAGACTCCCCTAAACCTTTGTTAAATTTATGATCAACTAAAAGTCCAAACTCTTTATCTAACAAGTCTGCTAAATTTCCAACACAGATACGCATAGTATCCATTGCGTGAGCTACATAACCACCATAGAAGTTTCCAGATGTATAAATTTTTTTACCAATAGGGTCAATTAGAGGGTTATCATTTACACCATTAATCTCTGTCTCAATCCATTTTTTAGCAATATCTAAGTTGTCATGAATTACACCTAAAACTTGTGGTGAGCAACGAATGGAATATCTATCTTGGATATTTTGTTCAGCTTCTAGGTGAAAGTTCTCGTATCTGCCAAATGCTTCATGAGTTAGCTTAGAGTTTTCACATTTTTTTAGAATGTTTGCTGCAGCATTTTTTTGCCCATCAAAAGGTTTTGACTCATGAACAAATGGTTCAAGTGGAGTGATATCACAAAGGAGTAACTCAAATATAGATGCTACAAAACTCTCACTAGACTCAAGGAGTACTTCAAACTTTTCTATAGCATCAATCGCTATAGCACTCATAGTAGCTGTACCATTCATAATCGCTAATGCTTCTTTTGGTTTAAATAAATAAGGCTCAATTCCAAGCTCTTTATAAACATCAGCAGTTGAACGCTCTTCATCATTATATATAACTTCTCGCTCGCCAGCGATAACTGCTGCGATGTATGAAAGTGGTGTTAAATCTCCACTAGCTCCAACTGAACCTTTTGAGGGGATAAGTGGATAGATTTTATTTGCTAGTAAAAGCTCAAATCTTTTAAGCAAATCATAACTAATTCCACTCTTACCCTTTGAGAGGCTTATCATTCTGATAATTGTCATAATACGAGAAACTTCAGCACTTAAATTGTCCCCAACACCACACCCATGGAAACTAAATAAGTTATACTGTAACTCTTGTGCTTCTTCAAAAGCAGCATAGTTTTGACCAGCTTCACCATAACCAGTTGTTACTCCATAAATAGGGCGACCCTTTGAAATATTTTCTATTAAAAACTGATGTCCTGCATTTATAAAGTCTATAAATTTCTGAGAATCATTTAATTTAATTTCATCATCATAAATAAAATTTTTATAACTAATTACTTTATTGTCAATTATCATTTATACTATTCCTGCGTTTTATTTTATATCTCTATTCTAGCAAAATCTACCCGAAAATTAGTTTAATTTATTTGTTAATATTATTTTTTTGTATTTTTCATCATAGCAATCTATATAAATGAAGTCTTTTTTTAGCTCAATGTTTTCGTTTATTAAACTGCTAAGTATTGTTTCACAAAATGATATATTTTTATTTAAATAAAACTTTTTACATCTTTTTGAGAGTATTATATTGCTCTTAGTATTGCTATCGATAAAATCTTTTATCTCATCATACATAAAGGAAGATGTAGAAAATTTTAGCTCTGCTATTGAACCCTCATCATTGGTAGATAAAAATTGATAAGAAGAGGAGCTTACAAGCTTAACATCATCACAAACATCTAACAATCTTTTATTTATAATATCTGGTTGACTTACTAAATCAACCGCACCCAATATTGCATTTTTATTTGTAGAATTTAAAGAAGCATATATAGATATTAGTGAGTTTATAAAAGTAAAATTATCTGAAATTTGATATATATTTTTATCTTTTATATTAAGAGATGTAGCTACATAATAACTTGCAGTATTTCCAAGCATATTTATAAAGTCAAATGGTCTAATAAATTGCTTTTTTTCAATAACATAATCATGTGTTTTTTGCAAAATATCAATATTTCCTATATCGCTTGTTATATATAACTCTGTATTTGATTTAATAATTATTTTTTCCTTTAGTCTCTGTGCGCCTATTAATGCCAAGTGGATGAAAGCATCTTGTCTTCTTGTATCAAGATTATACTTAGTTTTTAGCTCTTTTTTAAGTTCAATATTTTCTTTATCACTTCTAAAGCTACCAATAGCTTTTATATTTAATGTCATAAAGTTTTCTTTTTTATTATCAAAGATACATTATTGCCACCAAAACCAAAATAATTTAACATAAAAAGACCACTTTTGCATTTCAAGTCTTCACTAAGTGGTTTATAATGATTCATAATATATTCTTTTGAGTTTATAGTCTTTGGGATAAAACCATCGTCAATAGCGGCCATAAATACAACTAATTCTAAAAGTCCGCAGGCACCTAATGTGTGTCCAAAATAAGGTTTTAAAGCTGTAAAAACAATATCTTTACAAAACACTTTACTAATAGCATTAATCTCAGCTAAATCATTTGCTAGGGTACTTGTTGAGTGTGTTTTTAAAGCTGTAATATCGTTTGGCTTTAAATTTAAAGATTCTAATGCAATCTCAATCACTTCACGAAAATCATCACCATTTTCACTTGCAGAGGTAATATTTAAAGAGTTGCAGTTACTATATCCACCCTCAAGTGACCATAAAGATTTATTTAAACCAATTAAGACACCAGCTAGAGCTTCACCCAATACTAAACCATCTCTATTTTTATCAAATGGTTTTTGAGTTGAACAAGAGAGTAGCTTCATGGAGCTAAAACCATTGCTCATTATAGTTGAAAAAATTTCTATACCTAGCACTACCACATACTTAAAAACATCATTTTGTATAAGATTTTTTGCTTCAAGTATAGCATTTGCACTTGATGTACATGCAGTAGCTATTGTCATTGTATAGCCATTTAAACCTAAGTTTTTTGATATATCTTTAGCATATGTATCTATAGATAATTTTTGACTTTTATACTCTTTTTGCTCATATATAGTGGCTTTAATTGAATTGATAATATTTAGATCAATCTGTGACGTACCTATGATTAATGCTGTTTCTTTTTTTTGTAGTGGGCTTAGCTTATCTGTGAGTTGTTTTATGATTTTTTTCATTGCATCATATATAGATTTTGTATCTTCTTTTATTTTATCTTCAAATAAAAAATAAGGTATAGACATCACTCCATCTAAAGTATCTATCTCTATTTTAGAAGTTTTAATATTTTCATCTTTTATAGCTCTTAGGGTTTCATCTAAATCCCCATAAGAAGAAAGTATTACAGTGTCTAATATATTTATATTAGCCATTATTCTCAGTTAAAACTTTTGCTAAGTTATCTATAGTAGTTACTATGCGTCTAAAATCTTTTGGATCACCAACCCTAAAGTTAAACTTATTTTGCAAACCCATTGAGATTTGTAAAGCATCTATGGAATCTAATTCTAAACCACTCTTATCTGAAAATATTTCAACATCATTTGCTATGTCATCTGGTGTAATATCCTCTTTTTCACACTCATCAATTATCATTTTTTTAAGATTGTATTTTAACTCTTCAGTATCCATTTCATAGACCTTTTTTAATTCTAAAATTTAATATTATCATAGATAAGATTAAAGCAAACATTCCAAATATAAGCAAAGCTATCACCTCATTTAAAATCATTTTTAGATCAGCTGACTTTAAAAAAATATCTAAAAAGCCATCAAGACCCCAAGACATTGGAGATAAATTTGCAAGGTTTTGCATAGACTCTGGCATAATAAATTTTGGAACCATCACCCCACCAATAGCACCAAGAAGGATATTTAATATTCCACCTATTGTTGTTGCTTGTTCACTAGAACTTGCACTCACAGCTATTAGAGATGACACGCCAATAGCTGAGAGGCTAAGAGCAAAAGATATGGCAAAAATAGCTAGTATTGAGCCATTTATCTCTAAGGCGGGAGTATTAAATAGTGGTACCAAATAGATTCCTACCCCAAGCATTATCCAAACTTGAATTTGGTTTATAAACATATAAGGGATACTCTTTGAGAGAGTCATTGAAAACACTGTTACATTCATAGAATTAAGTCTAGCTAGAGTATTTTGCTTTCGTTCATTTATATATATAGTTGACATTGGGATGATGATAAAAAACATTCCAAATACTATCCATGCAGGTACACTTTGTTGTGTTGAGTTTGGTATATTTTGACTGTTATTGTATTTTACACTAAAAAGTTTTTCATCACTTGTATCAAGTGATTTTATTATATCTGAAGCTTTTGTAGAGTATTGCTTCATCCTTTTTGACATCTCATTTAACTTTGCACTTAAAACCTCTTTAGATAAGATAGATTTAAATATCTTTATTTGATCACTTTTAATAGAATCTTTAACTGCAATGTTTATTTTTATATTAGCACTCTTAGAGTATTCTTTTGGGATTTTAATAATAAACTGTGCTTTGTCTTGGCTTGATAATATGACAAAATTACCATTATTTGAAAGCCTAGATAGCAAATCTTTGCTCATCTCACTTTGGTCTTTATCTTTTACAAATATACTAAATTCTATCGCTTTAGTTGAAAACTGATCCCTCATAGCTACTGACATTATAAGTATAAAAATAGCGGGCAATACAAACAAAGCTAAAAGGGCATGTTTATCTCTAAGTACAAGTAAAAACTCTTTTTTTATCATAGCACTAAGCATCTAGCTCACCTGTGATTTTTAAAAAATGTTGCTCTAAAGAGGTTGTTGCTTTATCAGATAACAAGTTCTCTAAAGAGTTTTGCTCTATTAGTTTTCCTTTATCAATAATAGCTACCTCATCACAAATTTTTTCTATCTCATTCATGTAGTGACTTGTATATACAACTGTAATACCTAAGCTTTTATAATTTTTAATTGAGTTAAGTATTTCATTTCTACTTTTTGGATCAATACCAACAGTAGGTTCATCAAAATATATAACTTTTGGATTATTTAGCAACCCTATAGCTATATTTAATCTTCTTTTTTGCCCACCTGATAGAGATGAAGCTTTTTGTTTTAACATACCTTGTAGGGAGTTTATCTCTAATGCTTTTTCAAAATCTTCTTTTTTGGCATTTTGGATTTTTGAGAAAAAATCTAAATTCTCACCAACACTAAGATTTTCATAAAAGGCAAGGTGCTGAGGAATTATGGAGCTAATAGAGTTAATCTCTCTTTTTTGTGTTTTGATATCAAGACCAAAGATACTTATATCGCCACTATCAATATTTAAGAGATTATTTAGTATAGAAAGGAGTGTAGTTTTACCAGCACCGTTTACACCGAGTAGTCCAAAAATTGAACCATTTTCAATAGTTAAAGAAAAATTATCTAGTGCTTTTTTATCTTTGTAAGATTTAGTAATATTGGATATTTTTATCATTTTATTTAGCCGTTAAACTCTGACATTTTATGATACACTTCCTCCTCGGCGTCATGAACTAAGAGCAACTTTTCACTAACAGCCTTAAAGTCTATCTCTTTTTTAGATTTTATTGATTTAGCTATCATCAATGCAAACTCTCTCCACTTATCTCCAACCTCTAACATCATCTGAGAGCTTTTTTTAAGTGTCTCATCATCTTCAAACAATTGACTTGCCTCTTTTAAAAATGAAGCGTACATATATCTAAAACCAGCACCACCAGTACCAATCTCTTCTTGATTTCTAATTATGTGACCTAAAAAAAGTTTAGCATATTTAGTCTCTTTTTTTTCTAACTTTAAAATAGCTTTTGCCAAAGACTTAATCCCTTTTAATCCAGCAATTGGTACTGGAGTTTTAAGCATTGATTTTGCTGTTTTATGGATAGCTTTTTTAGTAATTTTTTTTAGATCTATATCTTTTGGAATATATACAGGATAATATAAAAGTCCTTTTGGAGCCATCATACCCTTAGCAAATCTAGATTTAGCAAAAGCAGAACTATCACATCTAACAGAGTGCTCAAACACAGGGTCACTAATGAGATACTCATCACCCTCTTTTCCAAAAATCATAAGGTTATGTACATTAAAATGAAATCTCATCTCATCTGGAAAATATGGTAACCAATAGATAGAAGTTTGGGCACCCACAAGTTTATTTTCACTAAGGAGTTCATCAAGTCTTGCTTCCCCTTTTTCTTTAGATGAAAAAGTTTCCAATTTCATTTTAATTTTTAGATTTTTTTGGAGATTTTTAATAATTGATTTTGGCATAGACCTATAACCAATCATAGGCATTCCACCTATTTTTATAAAAGGTAAATATGCGAAAGTTAAAGCATTTGAGAGTCCAAAAACCATAGGCTCACTTAAATTAAGTCCATAATAACTTAACATCGAAGACATCACTCCACTTTCACAATGTGCAGAGTGTGAGTGTTTATAATCAGTAACTGTCATTATTTTAATTTTTCCAATACTTTTAATTCCTCTTGTGTCTTGCCCATTGCATCTGCATATACTTCTAATCTTTTAACAGATATATTTGCATATACACTTGGTTTAAAGTCACGCTTGATGGTCCACTTAAAAAAACCTGTAACTTGAGATAATACATCTAAATCCATTCTAAGTGCATACATATAATAATATAAAGGTGAAAATTTTCCACTCTTTACTTCTTTATAAGCTTTGATAGCTGAATCTTCTAAATCTTGGAGTGCTTGTTTTGTAACTGTTTCTTCAACATTCCAACCAGTTGAACCAACTATTTTTACACTCCCATCAATATCTTGAGCATAGATAGCTTTTTTATTTTTTGCATATGTTGAACTATCTTCTTGTGGTACACTATCTATATTCATTATTATACAACCTCCAAAATCATAAATGCCGTTGAGAATCTTCCACTCTCTGGAATATAACATAAAAGCTTTTCACCTCTTTTTAGACAACCAGAATTAAACAACTCTTCAATCATAATATATATTGATGCAGAGCCAGTATTTCCCTTGCTTGAGAGGTTTGTGAACCATTTATCTTGTGATATATCACAACCAGCCTTTTTCATCTTTTCATACACTTCATCTCTAAAATAATCTGATGAATAATGGGGTAAAAAATAATCTATTTCTGAGGGATTAAATATCTTTTTTTCTAACATTATTATTAGAGCCTGAGTTACGGTAAACTCCATAACATTTTCATTTAATAGTTTTACATCTTGCTTTAGAGCAAATATAGAGTTATCTAACCACTCTTGTGGTGTATGAGCACGCTAT
>Ga0256834_1001365_pt1 | contig 16693 bp, 13 predicted proteins | sample 4281140metaG_FD_190536 | JGI IMG/M metagenome (GOLD analysis project Ga0256834, IMG submission 190536) | Hydrothermal vent microbial communities from East Pacific Rise, Pacific Ocean - 4281-140 | ecosystem: Environmental > Aquatic > Marine > Hydrothermal vents | place: Pacific Ocean: East...
GAAGACGAAGTTGTTCATCGCGGGTCGCCCGGCCGGCTGCGGGTCAGCGCCGCAGCATCACCGTTTCGATAATCAGCAGGATGACCGAGATGACATTGGCCAGCATGGCCCCGCCGGAGAGCGACACGATGCTGGCGGTGATCTCCGGCGTCAGCCCGCTGCCGGTGACATGAATGGCCACGGTCCACACCAGGGCGGCGGCCAGCAGTTGCAGTATCGCCACCAGGCTGGTCGCCAGCAGCACGGCCCCCATTTGCGAGCGGTCGCCGAACTTGAGGATGGTGGCGATCAGGTTGACCACCAGCACCGCGAACAGTTCGTAGACATTGTGATGCTCGGGGTTGTCCAGCTCGCCGACAAAAAAACCGAAGTTGAGCGTCAACGACAGGACGATGAAGAAACCAAAGACGACTTTTTCTGGATTCATGTGGCTATAACTATCCGGCAGTGATCTTGGCGCGAGTCTGAGTCAGATATCACCCACTGTCAACGCGGTTTCAGAACCAGATCGACAGCCACAGGCGCAACACCGTGGCATCGAAGGCGTACAACGGCTCTTCCCCCGGCGCCACGCCGGTGACGGTGAGATCGCGGAAATCCCGATAGTCGAAGGCGATGCGGTCGATATTCACGTTCAGCGTGCCGCGCTTGACGAAACCGGCGCCATTCTCCTCGAAATACCAGGTAACGCCAGCCCCTACCGTCTGCGTGGTGAAGCTGCTCATTTCCTTGTCGCGGGCCATGAAGTTCTGCGCATCGCGGTAGGGGAACAGGTCGCTGTAAAACTCGGCGCGCGTCTGGTCGTAGTAGCGATAGCTGAACTCGAAAATCCAGTCCTCGCCCCAGGGCAGCGTATAGCCCAGCTCCCAGGTATCGGCCTCGATGCCCCAGGAGCCGGTGAAATAGCGATAGCCTGCCGACAAGGCCGAGCGCTCCGGCAGGAAATATCGCCCGCGCAGCGCAACCGCGTTGGTGGTCCGGGTTCGAGGATACACCTCGGCCTGATAGCTGTAGCCCCGGGAAGAGGCCGGATCGAGATAGCGCACCGAGCGATAGGGGTTGTTCAGAAAGCCCTCGTCGGTGATGGTCTCGAGCGTCAGCGCGACGATCAGGTCCTGCGTCAGGATCTGGGATATGGAGAGGCGGTAATCGCGCAGCTTGGTCGGCTCCTCGAAGTTGCTGTCGCCGTTGCGGCCCACCGTGTTGTCGCCGTAGATGAAGCCCAGGCTGACCGTGGTCATGTCGCCGAACATGTCCTGCGAAATACCGAAGCTGTAGGTATTCGCGATATAGTCGTTCTCGACGCTGTTGGTATACCCCAGGCTGAGTATCGTGCGGTTACGCAAATAGTCCATGCCCAGCGAATATTCGGTACGCTGTTCCTCGTAGGGGCTGGCGGTGGTGACGACATCGATCGACGCGCTGGAAACATTGTCGACGTAATAATTGGCGGTTACCGAAAAATCCTCGGCAAACTTCTTTCGCAACAACAACGACGGGCCGTTGATATCGGCTCCTCCGCCGCTGTAGCTGTGGTAAAGCAGGTCGGCGCGATCTTCGGGCAGCACGGCCGCGGAAACCGGTACGGACAGAGACAGCAGGCAAAGACCGACTAGCCGGCGCAACACACTGTCAGTTGCAGCCACAACCGCCCCCGGTTGCCGTGCCGGCGCCACGCCCGCCTTCGCGCGCATCATAGACGTGATAGATGTAATTGTTCGAAACGGGGTCGCGTGCAAAAGCCATGATCGGATCGGCCAGATGCGCTCTCTCGTAGGGCTTGACCCAGGGCTCGACGCTGCTGCAGGCGGTCAAAAACAGAAGTAGCGGCAAGATCAGGAATTTGCTCATTGCATTGCCCCCTATTCCCGAAGCAGTTGCTTGATCATCTTTTTATAAATCTTTTCGTCGCCTTCCTTGTAGCCCTGGTGCAGATAGCGCATGTTACCGCTGCGATCGACCAGCACCGTCGTCGGCATCGCGACGACATCATACAGCTTGCTCACGTCGTTACCCTTGTCCATCAGTATCGGGAAATCGACCGGACGTTTCCGCAGAAAGTTGCGCGGCGGCTGCTCCTGTTGCTCCACGTTGACGCCGAGCAGGACGAAGCCCAGATCCTTGTATTTGTTATACAGGTCATTGAGCTTGGGCATCTCGACCCGGCAGGGCGGACACCAGGTGGCCCAGAAGTTGATCATCACCACGTTGCCGGACAGCTCGCTGAGCTTGATGTTTTTACCGTCCAGGGTTTTGAGCGTGAAATCGGGTGCGGGGCCGGAGACCTCCTTGGCTTGCAGCGGACCCGCCGCCAGCAGCGCCAGGACAAGCAGGGGAGCGATCCAGCGGTGTTTCATGTTCATGACAGGCATTCCTCTCTAAAAGACCAGGCCGAAGCCCAGCGTGAATTGCAGGTTGTTGGTGGTTTTGAGTTCGCCGAACAAGTCCATGTCGTGGACGTTGTTGCGGAAATCCAGCGAAATGTCGAGCCAGTCCTTGAGCAGAAAGCGATAGCCCGCGCCGTAATTGATGGTAAACCGGTCGCTGCCGGCAAAATCGGTATTGCCGATACCGCCCGAAAGATAAAAGGCGGTGTTGTAGGTGACATTACGGGTGACGAAAGCCTCTCCGGGCAACAGGTGATAGCCGATATTCAGGCTGTAGTACCGATAGTCCCGCTCGTCGTCGGTCAGCAATGGCGCCCCTGCCGTCAGTACCTCGAAACTGGTTTTCCCCGCCGTGGCCTGGCCCAGACGCAGCTCGGCGAAGATGTTTTCGGTGATGAAGTAGTTCATGCGGATCTCGAGCAGGGGCTGCACGCCGAAATCCTCGATACTGAGGTAACCCAGTGTCAGAGCCACTTCGTAATCCCGCGCATCGATTCGCGCTTCATCGAATTCGATGCGCTCGACCTTGGGCTCGATCAGGGCCGAATCGGGCTCGTCGGTCGCCGGGTCCGAAGCCGCGAAGACGGGCGAACCTGCCAGCAAGGCCAGGCTCAGAAAAAGACCGCGAAACCCAATTTCCATTCCGTTATTTCCTCGTTGTCGTCTTGATCTTTATTGGCCGAGAAGATGACCATCTCATCCACCTCGAAGCGCAGCACGAAGCGCCGGGCCAGCCAGGTCTTGAAACCGATACCCACCGTGGCCAGCGTGTTGTCCTTGTTGTGCGGCTCGATCAGCGTGGCATTCGGCCGTACCGAGATCGCGCCCGCGCCCAGCGTGAAAAAGGGCGAGTAAGACCAGTCCGGGAACGGTTGCATCAACAGGCCCAGGCGCAGCAGCTTGCTGCTCGACACCGTGCCCACCGCATGCTCCAGAGTCAGCTCGGCCGACAGGTTTTCGGTAAAGGCGTAAGCCCCGTAAACCGACACCAGGGGCGCGCCCTTGAGCCGCCCGCCGGATACGCCGACCTCCCATTGCCGCCCGATGAAGGCCTGCTGGTCAAGCTCCTCGAACTGCGGCGGCTCGCCGTTGGCCAACCGGGTTCGCAACAGGGCATCGCGCGGCACCCAGCCGGTCTTTCCCTTTTCGTCGGTTACCCGGAACCAGTCGGCGCGACGGTCCAGCACCTGCAGCCGCTGGCCGCGTTCGATCACGTGGAAGACGGGATAGCCGTCTCCGGGACCGGTGTGCACATCGATATAGGGGTCGGCCACAAACAGCCAGGGCGTCTCTTCCTCGGCGCGCAGCAGCCCGCTCGCCAGCAGCAGGCAGAGCCCGGTCAGGTAAAGCCACCCGATGGGCAGAGTCCGTTGTTGCCTAGGCATGTCGGCCGAGCACCGTCCGCGTCATGGATGTGTATTCCGGTCAGTCAAAAAAACGAATCTAGTTGCTCGGCGCGTCCGGGTCAAACGGATCGTTGAAATACTGGGCGCCGATGTCCAGCCACTCGATCACCATGCGCAGTTCGTCCGGGGTCATGAAAGCGGAATGATCGACATGGTTGGCCGCGGGCGCATACCAGCTGTCGCGATGGGTATCGGCAAACAGCATCTTGTTGACGAAGAAACTGGCCATGGCGCCGACGCCGGACATGGTCGGCGCAACCGCCCGGTCCGGGTCGTCGACGATGACGGTGTCGAAGATCGGGTCGCCGTTTTCGTCGACATCCTGCACTCCATCCCCGTCTGCATCGACCGGCACCTGCTGCTCGATCTGGATATTGACCAGGCTGCCGTTCATGTCCAGCTCCTGGCCTGCATCGGCGCGGAACAGCTCTTCGTAAGACTTGAGGTGATCCGGCTCCAGATCCGAAACCCCATCGCTCAAATCCAGCTGCCCGTCGGGCACCCGGTCATTGCCCATGTCGTCGCTGCTGCTGTGGCAATTGGTACAGGTGTTCTCGCCATTGGCTCCGCGCGGCAACGACCACAGCGGATGAATGTGGGTCGGGTAATTGATCTGGATGCGGCAGGTGAAGTCGCGACTCGACTCGGGCAGGCAGCGGCCGATGGTCGGCACCTTCAGCGCCACGTCCAGATTTCCGTATTCGTAGGCGATGGCGCCATCCGGCGTGCGCACGGCCGGATCGGTCCAGACGTCGTCGAACACGACATTGACACTCACCTCGGGCTGAGACGCGGCCAGCGCAAAGCGCGACTCCGCCATGGTCTTGCCGGCATCGGCGAAATAGGCCTCGCCGGTATCCGGGTTCAGCGTGTTGGGGAAGACATTGTCGAGCGGCGCCCCGGGATTGATCGAAGGCGCTTCCGCATCCTTGCGCGAATGAGCGGGAGGAGACGGGTCGCTGGACTCGACATGACAGCCCGTACACTCGGTGGTCTGACCGGGCCTGACCTGGAACCAGTTTTCGTGCCTCGGGGATATCCGCCGGCCATACTGGTCGAGCACGCTGACCGCCAGCGGCACATTGGCCGGAAGCTTGACTTTTACCGAGCCGTCCGGGGCCACCGGCGCATAGCCGACGATCTCGCGCATGCCCTGATTGCGCTGCGGGCCGAACGCGGCCCGGTCCAGGTCCGGCGGATCGTCGAGATCCGGGTCTTCGTCGTCGGGGATGGCTACCGGCTTGACGAATCGAACGAAACGCGCCGGCCGGTCGGCGGCCGTCGATTGTGCCGGATCGCGCAGCGACTCGATGCTGCCGGCGCCAATGGTCCGGCCGAAATAACCGGCATCGAAACTGCCGGTTCCCAGGTCGTAGACGCTGCGGATGTGCACGGCGCCGAGCGTCTCGTTGGCCCAGCTCTCGTCGGGCAGTTGATCGCTGACGATACTGGGGCTGGGCCGCGACTGCAGGGCAACCACATCGGTGACCACCTGGCCCGGCTCGGCGCGCACGATGATCTTCTGGGCGTGATTGACCATGTCGTAGAGCCAGATCGAATAGCTCGGGGAGATCTCCCGTGCATCCGGATCGGACAGCCAGGGCTCCAGGCAGGGTCGCAGTTCCGGCTCGACATTCGGATCGCCGTCATCGCCGACGGACAAAGTGCAGGTGCTGCGGCTGACCAGCAGGCGGCCGGTGCCGTCCCACAGCGGCCAGGCGGCGCTGTAGCGCCCGGCCGGCGACAGTTCTCCGGGCTCGGTGGTGACCGGCTCGACGGTCGCCGCCCGAGCGGCCGGCCCGGCAAGCCCGGCCTGGGAGAATACCGCGCGGTCGTTGTCGGTGAAGCGCTCGACATCGATCACCATCAAGTCCCCTCCCCCATAGGTATCGTCATAGGGCCGGGCCAGCACCAGAATGCGCCCGTCCTCCATCTCCAGCGGGCGCGCCAACTGGACGGTCTGGTCGTTATTGCCGTCCAGCGTGCGACCGAAATCATGATCGTGCACGCCGAACACCGCCTCCAGGTCGCTACCGTCCGGCTTCATCTTGTACAGGTTCATGGCATCGTTGCCGCCGGCATGATCCCAGCGGGTATACAGGATCTCGCCGGGCCACAGGCCGCTGAGCACGGTGGGATAGAGATCGTGACTCTGGTTGAAGGAAAGCTGCCGAATGTTCTGCCCGTCCTCGTCCATGATGTGCAGCACAAAGGCCTGACTGCGTCCCCGCTCGGTCAGCGCCTTGAACGGCGGCTTGCCTTCGTCGAGCAGCATCTTGCGCGCATCGACCTGGCGGTTGGAGCTGAACACGATGCGTCCGTCGGGCAGGTAGGCCGGGGCCAGGTCGTCGCCTTCCTCGGCCGTGAAATCGCTGCCGATAACCCGGCGCAAAGTCCTTGTCTCGAGGTCGTACTCATAAATGTTCCAGCTCGGCACCTCGTCGTCGTTCTCGTTCTCGTCGAACAGGCGCAGCGAGAACAGCAGCTTGGTGCCGTCGAAGGAGGGCATCAGATCCTTGACGTCGCCCTGGCCGCCGGTCACCGCGGCCGTGATATTGGTTTCGGTGGCGGTGATGGTCGAATTGCTGCGGATATAGACATCGCCCCCGGCCATGAAAAAAGTCGGATCGCGCAGGTCGGGCTGCAGCTCGTCACCGTCCTCGTCAACCGGAATCGGTCGCTTGACGAAGGCAATCGGCGCCTCCAGCACGCCCGGATCGGCGCCATTGACATCCGGCGACGGGTCACTGGAGCACCCGGCCAACCACAGGGCCGCGGCGACAATAACAGCGAGCGACGAGAAACGACGGGGGATCATGGGCATGCTTCCTGGTGTTGTAGTGGGCAATCCGGTTTACGGCATGTGGCGTACATTGTAGAGAAAAAAACCCTGCGATGGCTCATGTAACCCGGTCCGCACCGATGAGCTGTCGTTATCCAAGCGCGAACGGTCAACACCGGCAATCGGCCGCGGGCTACAATATCGGGAACGAAAGCTCGGAAACTGCGCAATCGCGCCGACCGGGCCAGAACAAAAGAACCAGGAACCCGTCATCGCGCTATCGACGACGCCATACTCAAGGGGCACCCCACCGATGAAAAGACTTCATTTTTCTGCACTTCTTCTGCCGATGCTGTTGATGGCGGCACCCGGCCTGCAGGCCGATGCCCGCAGCCAGGCCAAGCGTATCCACGACCGACTGGCCGGCGTGCCGCCGACCCCCGCGGTACTCGACGAGATGGAAGCCCTGCTCGGCAGCGACCCCAGCGGCAAGACGGCCGCCGAAAAGGCCATGGAAGACCCGAATTTCTACAATGTGACACTGAAGAACTGGGTCACCCCCTGGACCAACGAGGAACAAACGGTCTTTGCGCCGCTCAACGACTTCAGCGCCACCGTCATCGGCCTCATTCGCGACGACGACGATTTCCGCAAGGTGCTCTACGACGACGTCATCTACACCGGCGCGGTGTCCGGCCTGCCGGCATTCAGCACCAGCAACAACGCCCACTACGAAGCCCTCGAGGCGCTCGGTCCGCAAAACGGCAACCTCGGCGATCCGAGCGTGCTGGTTCGCGGCAGCCAGAGCGCCGTGACCGGCCTGCAGTCCGATGCCACGGCCGGGGTGATGACCAGCCGCGCCGCGGCCCGGGCCTTTTTCTACAAAGGCACCAATCGCGCCATGTTCCGCTTCACCATGCTCAATTTCCTCTGCACCGACATGGAACAGATCAAGGACAACTCCCGCGTGCCGGACTATGTCCGCCGCGATGTCGCGCGCAGCCCGGGCGGCGACAGCCGCATCTATCTCAACGCCTGTGTCGGCTGTCATGCCGGCATGGACGGCATGGGCGGCGCCATGGCCTACTACGATCTGGCGCACGATGGCGACAAGGAAGACGCCACCAGCAATTTCGAGAACAGCGCGCGCCTGACCTACAGCGACGGCCAGGTCATTCCCAAGTACCTGCAAAACGAAAACAACTTCAAGCCCGGCTTCGTGCCCACCGACGACAGCTGGATCAACTACTGGCGCAATGGCCCCAATGCGCTGCTCGGCTGGAACGACTGGCCGGGCATCCAGAAGGACGAGAAGGGCAACACCATCGGACATGGCCTGAAGCAGCTCGGCATGGAGCTGGCCTGGACCGACGCCTTCGCCCAGTGCCAGGTCAAGAAAGCCTTCAAGGCGGTCTGCCTGCGCGACCCGGATGACTATGCCGCCGACCGCAGCGCCGTCGAGACCATCGTCACCGACTTCAAGAACGGCGGCTACAAGATGAAGCAGGTCTTCCGCGATGTCGCCGCCGTCTGCAAGGGGAACTGATCATCATGAAGCTCACACACACGATAAAAACCACCCTGATCTCCGCCCTGCTGCTGGCTGGCCTGGCCGCCTGCGAAGGCACGACGGAAACCGTTCAGAACCCCTTCACCGGCAACGGGCAGGATCTCAACGAGGGACCGCCCGCGGCGACCGAGGACGCCCGCCGTTTCGAGATCAATGTCTGGAACAACCTGAAGGCGGAAAACCGCTGCGGCCAGTGCCACACCCAGGACTCGGATCAGGCTCAGGAACCTTATTTCATGGAGCGTTCCGACGTCAACGTCGCCTACAGTTACGCGGTGCCGCTGGTCAACCTCCAGGATCCGGCGGAATCCCGCCTGGTCACCAAGGTGGCCGAGGGTCACAACTGCTGGCTGGATGTCGCCAGCGCCTGTGCCGACAGCATCGAAAGCATGATCGGCAACTGGGCCGGCAGCGAAAACACCACCACGGCCCGGGCCATCAAGCTCACCCCGCCCCCGATCAAGGAGCCGGGGGAAAGCAAGAACTTCCCGGCCTCCGCCACCGACAACGGCGCCAACAGCTTTGAAAACACCGTCTACCCCGTCGTCACCCAGTATTGCTCGACCTGTCACTACGAAGAAGGGGTCACCCAGCAGCAGTCCCCGTTCTTCGCCAACCCGGTGGACGTGGAATCCGCCTATCAGGCCGCGCGCCCGAAAATCAACATCGACCTGCCGGAGCAGTCGCGGCTGGTTCTGCGCCTGCTCGAGCAGCACAACTGCTGGAGCGACTGCGCAGATGACGCTGCAGAAATGCAGGCCGCGATCGAAGCCTTTGCCGGCGCTATCACGCCCGATGCCGTCGACCCGGCCCTGGTCCACAGCAAGGCGCTCAACCTGCTCACCGACGGCATCGTCGCCAGCGGTGGCAACCGTCATGAAGCGAACGTGTTCGCCACCTGGGAATTCAAGACCGGCCAGGGCAATTTGGCCTACGACACCAGCGGCATCGAGCCCGCAATGCATCTCACCATCAGCGGCAGCGTCGACTGGATGAGCTCCTACGGGCTCGATTTCAAGGGCGGCAAGGCCCAGGCCAGCACCACCGCCTCGAAGAAGCTTCATGACTTCATCAAGGCAGCCGGGGAGTATTCGATCGAGGCCTGGGTCGTCCCGGCCAACGTAACCCAGGAAGACGCCCATATCCTCGGCTACGGCGAAGGCGCGAACTCGCGCAACTTCTCGCTCGGCCAGACGCTGTACAACTACGACCACTTCAACCGGACCAACCAGTCCGACGCCAAGGGCGATCCGGCCCTGTCCACCCCCGATGCCCGCGAGGCGCTGCAGGCCAACCTGCAACATGTGGTGGCCATTTACGATCCGGTCAACGGCCGCAAGATCTACGTCAATGGCGAGCTGATCGCCGGCGAAAGCCCGGTCGCGACCAGTATCGCCGACTGGAGCGACGGCTATGTCTTCTCGCTCGGCAGCAATGCCGCCAACGGCCAGAACTGGCTGGGGCAGATCCGCATGGTCGCCATCCACAACCGGGTGCTGACCGAGGAGCAGATCACGCAGAACTTCGAGGTCGGCGTCGGCCAGAAGTACTATCTGCTGTTCTGGATCGGCCAGTTCCTCGGCGAGAGCGAGGACGATCCGAAAAGCTTCATCCGCATGGAGGTCTCGCAGTTCGACAACTACAGCTACCTGTTCCTGAAGCCGACCTTCATCAACCTCGACCCGGACTGGACCCCGGGCGGCTTCACCATCAAGAACATGCGCATTGCCGTCAATGGCAAGGAAGCCGTCGCCGGGCAGGAATTCGGCAACATGGAAGTCGCCATCAACGGCAACGACTACTCGCCCGCCGAAGGCCAGCTGCTGTCCGAGCATGGCGCGGTCATCGCTCTGGAAAAAGGCCCGGCCAGCGACGAGTTCTTCCTTACCTTCGAGGTGCTGGCAAACCAGACCTATACCCGCATCGACCCGGTGCCGACCCCGCCGGCACCGCCCGCCGATGCCGAGCCGGTATCCGACCTGGGCGTGCGCACCTTTGACGAAATCAACGCCACCATCGCCCGCTTGACCGGCGTGCCAATCACCAACCCCGCCGTTCGGGCGGTCTTCGACCAGTATCGCCAGCAATTGCCGATCATCGAGGATCTGAGCGCCTACCTGTCCTCGCACCAGATGGCGGTGGCCCAGCTGGCTCTGACCTCCTGCAGCGAGCGGGTCGATGCCGACAAGGCGCTGCCGGTCGGCGACAGCGGCCGAAAGCTGTTCGTCGATTTCGATTTCGACCAGCCTTCCGGCACCGCCTTCGACAGCCCGGCCAAGATCGCCAACGTGGTCGACCCGGTACTCGATGCGGTCTTGATGACCGGCATCGACACCCAGCCGGACGCGGCCGAACTCGGCGACCTGCTGGGCGGAACCGGCACCCAGACACTGACCACCAGCCAGGGCAGCTACGACTACAACAGCCTGATCAGCCAGATGGTCGCATCCGGCAACAACAGCACTGCCCGTACCGAGCAGATCGTCAAGGCCGTCTGCGCCGCTGCCGTGGGCAGCGCCGCCATGCTGATTCAATAGGGGAACCGATCATGACCAAGAAAACATCCAAAGCTCTTCCCGTCGATGCCCCGCTGCTGCACCCGGACCACTCGCGACCGGTCAGCCGGCGCGATTTCATCCGCCAGGGCTTTGCCGCTGGCACCGCATCGGTCGTGGCCGGCGGCGTGTTCAGCCTGTTCGCCAGCCCGCGCGACGCCATGGCCGCCCTGTCCAGCGACATCAGCAACCTGGCCTCCGATGTCGGTTGCTCGCTGGGCGCCCTGACCGGCGGCGCCAAGGTGCCCTTCGTCTGTTTCGACCTGGCCGGGGGCGCCAACTTCGCCGGCTCCAATGTGATCGTGGGCGCCACCGGTCAAAACGATGGCCTCGATATCTCCACCGCCGGTTACAGCAAGCTGGGCATTCCCGGCGACATGGTGCCCGGCCTCGACTCCAGCGGCATCGACCTGCTGGCTCCGAGCGCCACCCGCAACGATTTCGTCAACGACGACCTGGGGCTGCAGTTCCACGCCGACAGCCCGATGCTGATGGGCATCCTCGAGAACATCGGCCAGGCGCTCGGCAATGTCGACGGCTGCGTGATCCCGGCCCGTTCGGAAAACGATACCGGCAACAACCCGCACAATCCGCTCTATGGCATCATCAAGGCCGGGGCGCGCGGCAGCGTGGTCGACCTGATCGGTTCGCGCAACTCGGACTCCGGCGGCAACTCGGTATCGCCGATGGACCTGATGGACCCGGAATTCCGCCCGACCAAGGTGGACCGCCCCAGCGATGTCACCGGCCTGGTCGATGTCGGCAATCTGACCGCCATTCTCAACGACCCCCAGGATGTCACCGCGGTAATGGAGTCGATGGCGCGCATCACCCACAAGAAACTGAAGCTGGGCACCCTGGACACCGGCGTCAGCAACGACGAGGTCATCAAGGATCTGGTGCGTTGCGGCTATCTGAAGGCAGCCGACCTGGCCGACCGCTTTGCCGGCGTTCCGGTCGACCCGCTGGCCGACAGCAACATTCTGGCCAGCTTCGGCGTCACCAGCGGCGACGAACTGACCGATCGCGAATTCCGCAAGACGGCCTCGGTCATGAAAATGGTGCTCAACGGCTATTCGGCCGCGGGCTGCATCACCATGGGCGGCTACGATTACCATACCGGCGATCGCGCCACCGGAGAAAACCGCGACCGGCGCGCCGGCCGCTGTATCGGCGCCGTGCTCAACTATGCCCAGCGCGTCAACAAGCCGGTAATGATCTATGTCTACAGCGATGGCTCGGTCGCCAGCAACGGCCGGCGCGACGAGACGGCGAACAACGGCACCCAGCTGGGCGGTCGGGGCAAGGGCGAATGGACGGGCGACAACTCCTCCACCGCCTGTTCCTTCTTCCTGGTCTACAACCCGGTGACAAAGCCCGATCCACTGATCGCGGGCCGCCAGATCGGCCGCTTCTCGGCGGACGCCTCGGTGGTCACCTCGTCCAGCGCCGCCGCCAACAACGTCAACCTGCTGGTCAACACGGTGCTGCTCAACTTCATGTCGCTCAACGGCGACCTGGGGCAGTTCCCGACCCTGTTTCCGAATCATGGATTGGGCACCGACATCGACCAGTATGTTGCCTTCGATTCACTGACCTGACGGGCAAGCCCCTAGCCAATGTCGTTACGCAAACCCATGCAGCCCCGAAAGGGGCTGCTGTTTTCCGCCCTGATTGCCTTCATGGCCGCGATGCCCGCCGATGCGCAATGGCTCAGCCACAGCGAAAGCATCATGGGAACACGCGTTTCCGTCGAATTGTGGCACGCAAACTCCGCCGAACGGGCGACAGACTGTGCCGGGCGCGTTTTTCGCGAAATGCGCCGCATCGACAAGCTGATGAGCCCGTTCCGCCCCGACAGCGAGCTGTCGACGGTCAATCGGGATGCGGCGATTCAACCGGTTCCGGTCAGCCCCGAACTGTACGAACTGATCCGTCGCTCGCTCGAGTTTTCGCGCCTCTCCGGAGGCGCTTTCGATATCAGCTTCGCCTCGATCGGCTATCGCTACGATTACCGCCGCGGCATCCGCCCCGACGCGGCCAGCATCGCATCGGCCATCGACAACATCGACTACCGGCAAATCCGCCTCGAGGGCGGGCGCATCCGCTTCGGCAGGCCGGGCATGCGCATCGATCTCGGCGGTATCGCCAAGGGCTATGCCGTGGACCGCTCCATCGAATTGCTGCGCGACTGCGGCATCGAACATGCGTTGGTCAGCGCCGGCGGCGACAGCCGGCTGCTCGGCGACCGCAATGGCCGGCCGTGGATGATCGGCATCCGCCACCCGCGCCGCGAGGGCGAGGTGGCGCTGCGCCTGCCGCTGGAAAACAGCGCCATATCCACCTCCGGCGATTACGAGCGCTTTTTCGTTTCCAATGGCGAGCGCGTGCATCACATCATCAACCCGCGCACCGGCAAGTCCGCCGCCGGCAGCTGGAGCAGCACCGTGATCGGACCGGATGCCACCACCACCGATGCCTTGTCGACCGCCTTGTTCGTCCTCGGTCCCGAACGCGGGCTGAAATTGATCGATCAACTTGACGGTCTCGACGCTATAATCATCGATGCCACGGGACAGATACACTACTCGAGCGGCCTGATGGCCGCCGACCCATCCTCCGGATGACGCACAGACAGGAACCTGCCATGACCAGCCCCTTGACCCGCTTTCTCAGCCTGAGCCTTTGCCTTCTTCTGTTCGCCGGCAGCGGCGCTCACGCCCAGCAGGAGAGCGAGGAAATCGTCGTCGAGTCGCCAGCCGGCCAGATGAGCCCGGCACCGGCCGAAACCGCCCCCTCCACCCGGCTCCAGGGCGATATCCGCGACCTGAAGAAACAAGTGCTGCAACTCAACAAAAACCTGTTCCTGCTCGAGGAAGACCTGCTGTTCCCGGCCAACACCCAGTTCAGCGTGTTCCTGTCGCTGGACGCCGGGGCGCTGTTCGGCCTCGACGCGGTGCAGCTCAAGATCGACGACAAGATCGTCGCCAATCACCTGTATACCGAACGCGAACTCTCCGCTCTCAAGCGCGGCGGCGTGCAACGGCTGTACATCGGCAACCTGCCCACCGGCGAACACGAAATCGTCGCCATTTTTGTCGGCAAGGGCCCCAGCGGTCGCGACTATCGGCGCGGCGAAACCCTGACCGTCGACAAGGGCGACGATCCGCTGTTTGTCGAACTGCGCATTGTCGACGACCCGACCAAGGAGCAACCGAAGTTCAGCTCCCGCGTCTGGGAGTAAACCGCCCCTCATGGTCATGCTGTCCCGTATCCTTACCTCGCTGAGCCTCGGCGCCGCCCTGCTCGGCAGCCCAGCGGCAATGGCTGCGGAAACGGAACCGGGCAGCATCCGCGACCTGCCCTACGGCAACGCGCTCTACCATTATTTTCTGGACCGCCCGCTGACGGCGATCACCCGGTTGCTGGCCGCCAAAGAACGCAACCGCCTGCAGCGCCAGGGCAGCGACCCCGATCTGCTGCTCGGCAACCTCTACTATGGCTATGGGCTCATCCCCGATGCCGTCGACCTGTTCAACGCGCTGCTCGACGACAACAGTCCGCAAGACCTGCGCAACCGGGTCTGGTTCAATCTCGCCCGCGTCGAATACGATCAAGGCAACTACGCCGAGGCCGCCGACCTGCTGCAACGCCTGCAGGGCGAACTGCCGGAGAGGCGCGAGGCGCAGAAGGATTACCTGTTGACCCGCCTGCTGCTGCGCGCACGCAACCTGGACGGCGCCAGGGACAGCCTCAAGCGTATCCCGGACGACTCCATCTGGCGCGACTACGCCGAATACAACCTCGGCATCGCACTGGTTGCCGAAGGCAAACCCGATGCCGGCCGCTCCTGGCTGCTCTCCGCCGCCGACCGCAGCGCCGCATCCGTCGAGCCGGAGCGTCAGGCGCTCGGCGATGCCGCCCGTCTCGCCGCCGGCCTTGCGGCGCTGCGCGACGGCCAATGGGGCCAGGCTGTCGACGACCTGCGCCTGGTACACGTCGACGGTCCCCTGTCGAACACCGCCCTGCTGGCCTCGGCCTGGGCCTGGCACAACCAGGGCAACCCGCTGCAGGCGACCGGCATGATGCAGGCCGTCATCGACAAGGGGCAGAAGGATCCGGCGACGCGCGAGTCGTATATCGCCATGGGACAGGTCCAGGAACAGAGCGGCAACCTCAAGCTCTCCGCCTGGTACTACGACCGTGCCGCCCGCTATCTGCAGGACGCGCTGGACGAGATCGACCGGGTCATCGCCGAGGTCGAACAGGGCGAACTGATCCAGACCCTGCTCGACCAGGGCCAGATCCGCACCCGCGGACGCGACAGCCTGGAGCGGCCGCCGCCCAGCCAGGCCTCGCCCTATCTGATCGAAGCCATGGCCGACGACGCTTTCCAGCGCCAGGTCCGCAACCTGCAGCAACTGATCGACATCCGCGACCAGCTGCTCGACTGGCGGCAGAAGATCCCCACCTTCGAACTGATGCTGGAGGAGCGCCAGCGCGCCTTCGATGCCCGCAAGCCACTGGTCGAGCAAAGCACCGACCTGGCCCGGCTGCAAGACCTGCACGAACAGCGCCGGCGCTTTGCCGACGAGGTCGAGCGCATCGGCCGCGAACAGGACGCACGCGCCCTCGCCAACGAGGACGAGGCCGACTACCTCGAGCAGCTCGACGAGATCCGCGAGCTGATGGCCGAGCTGCGCGGCAGCCAGGACCTGGGCGAAGCCGAAAACAAGTACCGCCTGATGAACGGGCTGCTGATCTGGGATCTGGAAACCGCCTTCCCGCCCCGCTACTGGGCGCTGCAGCGCGAACTGCAACTGCTCGACCGCGCACTGGCCGAGGCCGACCGGGCCGCGGAATCCCTGCGCGGCGCCAGCGCCCGCCACCAGCTCGATCTGACCGACCTGTCGCAGCGCATCGACGGGCAGGACGCGGTCATCGCCGCCCGCCTGGCCGACACGCAGCGGCTGATCGACGAACAGCAGAAGGCCATCAACGACCTCGTCATCGAACAGTTGCGCCAGCTGCGCCGCCATACCCAGCAGCTGCGGCTGTCCGCCCGCTACTCGGTGGCGCGCCTCTATGACAAGCTGACCGAGCAGCAGAAGCCCGGGGGTGTCGAGTGAGACGACCGCTGTCCCTGCTGGTCCCGCTGCTTCTGCTGCAGGCCTGCGCCGGCAACGGCCCGGTCGGTCCCACCATCGCCGAGCTGGAAACCCGCGAGATCGAGCTGCCCCGGGTCGACTTCGACATCAGCAACGACGATGTCATCAGGCACTACCAGGAATTGCTGACGCTGACCGGCGGCAAGTCCCTCGGCGGCAAGGACCTGCACCGGCTGGCCGACCTCGAGCTGGAGCAGAGCCTGGCCCACAAGACCGAGGACGAGGCCGCCGCCCATGCCGCCGAACTGCAGCTGCAGCAGGCCATCAACCGCTACCTCGAGTATCTCGACGCCTTTCCGGGCCGCCCCGACAACGACCTGATCCTCTATCACCTGTCCCGCGCCTACGCGATGACCGGCGAGAACGACAAGGCGCGCAAGGTAATGGACGAACTCGCCCGCGACTACCCGAATTCGCGCTACATCGACGAGATCCAGTTCCGCCGCGGCGAGAACCTGTTCGTCGACGGCCGCTACGCCGAGGCCGAGGATGCCTATGGCGTGGTCGTGCACCGCTATCCCAACTCGGTGTTCTACGAGAAGGCGCTCTACAAGTACGGCTGGACCCGCTTCAAGCTCAACAAGTACGAGGAAGCCATCGACAGTTTCCTGCGCCTGCTCGACCGCAAGTACGAGGACGGACTGCTCGGCGAATACCGCATGCCCGACCTGGTCGGTCGCGCCGAGCGCGAGCTGATCGAAGACGTGCTGCGCGTGACCAGCCTGTCCTTCTCCTACCTGCCGGACAAGGATCCGCTGGCTACCGAGCTGGACAAGCTCGGCAAGCGCCCCTACGAACCGCTGCTGTATCGCCGGCTCGGCGAGC
>Ga0256834_1001366_pt1 | contig 16692 bp, 18 predicted proteins | sample 4281140metaG_FD_190536 | JGI IMG/M metagenome (GOLD analysis project Ga0256834, IMG submission 190536) | Hydrothermal vent microbial communities from East Pacific Rise, Pacific Ocean - 4281-140 | ecosystem: Environmental > Aquatic > Marine > Hydrothermal vents | place: Pacific Ocean: East...
CAATCCAGGGGCAAGATTGAAAACAGAAACACAAACAAAAAAGGCCGTAACATGCTTTGATAAAACATGTTACGGCCTTTATAAAATATGGCTCCTCGACCTGGACTCGAACCAGGGACCAATAGATTAACAGTCAAAGGAATACCTAGTTATACGATCTTATACCTAGATATACAAACCTATATATAATTATATAAAACAACAAGTTATATAGTTTTTGACTTATCTTAAAGCATATCATATATTATCTGAATTCATGCCTAGGGTAGCAAATAGGTAGCAAAAGTAGCAATTCGAGACTAAGTATGACCAATATTGAAACTAGGTTTAAATTTACGAAGCGAAAACTAGAATCGTTAAAACCAACTGATAAAACTATAACTTATCACGATAACGAAACTACTGGCTTAAAACTCACTGTCTCAAAAGCTGGCACTTATACTTTTATGGTTTATCGCAAAATTCAGGGGCGGCCTGAAAGAATAAAACTCGGCAACTTTCCATCAATGACAGTAGAGCAAAGCAAAAAAGCAGCAGATTTAGTTAATGCACAAATTGCTATAAAGAATAACCCTAATGATGCTCGACGAGCAGAGTTAGCTGAAATCACTCTAAAAGAGCTATTTGATCAATATTTGGAGCTTCATTCAAAACCACATAAAAAGTCATGGCGCTCAGATGTTATGAATTATAAAAACCATTTGAGCCACTGGGATACACGTAAACTCTCTCATATCAAGCATTTAGATATTAAACGATTACAGAATAAAATTAATACAGAGTCTGGTGGCTACCAAGCAAACCGCATTCACTCACTCATTCGAGGCATGTATTACAAAGCAATAGACTGGGGCTTTTTTAATAGCACCAATCCAGCAAAAGGCATTATTAGATTTAAAGAAGAATCGAGATCAAGATTTTTAGAAGTTGATGAGCTACAGGCATTCTTTAAATCAGTTGCAGAGGAAAATAATGAAACAATACGTGATTATGTACTTATCAGCTTACTAACAGGTGCAAGACGTGCGAATGTGCTTAGCATGGAATGGAAAGAGCTCCACCTACAACGTGCAGAATGGCTTATACCTGCGAATAAAACAAAGAATGGAGAAGACCACACCCTACCTCTGACCAATGAGGCCTTAAAAATATTACTTGATAGAAAAAAGATAACATCAGAAACTTTTGTTTTCCCTGGGACAGGAAAAAAGGGGCACTTAATGGAACCCAAAAAAGGTTGGGCAAGAATTCTAGATCGAGCAGGAATAGAAGACTTACGTCTCCACGACTTAAGACGCTCACTTGGAAGCTGGCAAGCAAAAACAGGGGCAAGTTTAGCAATTATTGGCAAAACCCTTGCACATAAAGACCAGAAAACAACAGCTATCTATGCACGACTAGATAACGATCCTGTACGTGAATCAATGGAAAAGGCTACCGCCGCAATGATGAGCGCAGGAGAAGCTTAAAATTAATCAGGATTAAAATATGTTGAACTACGAAAAAGGAATTATTCCAGAACAATTCGCGCCTAAATTAGGATATTGGACAAACAAACGGAAGGCTACAATTTCTGAAATTGCTCAATTGGCTAATGGGGTTGAACCAAATACAATCTATAGTAAAAATAAAAGCGCCAAACTAGATGCACATCTTGAAAAGTATAAAAATTCCAAAAACAAAGAAAATCTTTCTGTTGATATTTTAAAGAATAGAATACTTGATACATACGATATTCTTACAGATCAGTTAAAAAAGGATGGTCATTTGGAAGGTAAAGGTAGCAACAACTTATTTACAAATCAGCACAAAGTAAACATTGATGATGCTTTTGATTTTCTTGACTACCAAAAGATTTCTTATCCCGAAGAGCTTAAAGAACGCTATAGACCTCTAAAAAAGAAAATTTATGCTGAAGACAGATTGGATAATAACAGAAGATTTATTGCCGCTCTCATCTTGTTGCTCACAAAAGACAAGAAAGGCCCTCGCTTTACCCAAGAGAAAGTAGTCGAATATTTATCAAACAATAGTAATTATAAATCCATCACTTTTTGTGAATCGACTATTAAAAAAATCATCTCTGCATCAAATAAATTTAACAGCTAATCGTTATTTCTTTGTAATACAAAACTAAAACTTATTTAGTTTTGTATTACAAAGACTTTTCAGTAATTGCCTCTTAAGGTTAGCCCCGTACACGGTTTTATCTACAACGATACGGAGCAATACCATGAATAATTTTTCTACTGAACAGGTCACAGAAATTAAAGCACAAATAGTTGAAGCATTAGGGCTTCCACGTGCGCCAGTTAACCTAACCCCTAAACAAACAGGAGAGGTTTTAGATACCTCAATTAACACACTGTCCGTGTGGCGCACTACTGGGCGTTACAATCTCCCTTTTACAAAAATATCAAGGCGCGTTGCTTATCCACTCAATGGAGTCGCTGAATTTTTATTGCGACGAACTGTTAACCACACGGGTGAACAAGTGCAATGAAAAATCAAAAAAACAACCAAACTAATTCTAAAAATTTAGACCAAGATGAAATCTTTTATCCCATTTTTTCACCTTTTCTAACCAAGGAAAGATTTGCACAGTCTGTAGGTGTATCTTTTGACACCGTTGATGGTTGGGTAAAGAGAAAATATATACCAACAGTTAAAGTAGGTGTACGTAGGCTGATAAACATCACAGCCTTGGTGAATCAACTACACCAAGAATCATATCTCAAATGAAAGATGACATATCTACTGGCAATCCTGATATAGATAAAAGGATACAGGCAGCTCTAGAAAAAGAAAAAACACAAATTTGTTTACCTTTCTGGGGAGATAGCCATCGAGCAATGCCAAATCATATTGCTCGCTCTGCTCTATTCACCCCAATCAAAAAAGGCTCTAGAGAGTTTATTGATAATGAGGTTATCTGGTCTAGAAAAGAGGTTGAAATCATTTATACAGGCAGAAGACTTGATGAATCTGATGCCGACCTCTGGATGCAGCTTTTACATTACAACAGAAACAAACCCCTTTCCAAGAAAATAGAGCTTAGTCGTGCAGGGCTACTCAAAGATCTGGGAAAATCAAATGGAAGTAAGTCTTATAAATGGTTAGACGCAGCTATTAGAAGACTCGGTGGTAGCATTATCATAGAAACAAAGAGATATATTTTCAGCGAAGTATTACTACAAGGATATTCACTTGACAAACAAAAGGGAAAATATTATTTCCAAATAAGCAATGAAATTGCAAAACTATTCACCAATAGTGAGTTTTCTCTTATCAAGGCAAAAAACAGATATAAGCTTAAATATGATCTCTCAAAAAGTCTCCAAAGGCATATCGCAACATCATCAACTACGAAACAAAGCTTCCAATACATAGACCTCTTAAAAAGATTTAAAAGAAAAACAGAAATTAGGTACCTAAAACGTGATTTAAAAAAAGTTTGTAAAGATTTGGAAGATCAAAAGATCATTACTAATTATGAAATAAAGGCAGATAAGCTGATTATTTGGAGAACCAAAATTACGTAGTATCAATCACACCTAATCGTACTAACAATCACAAAATTATCATCCTATCGTACTAACACTCACAATATTATAAAAATATCGTACTATCAGTCACACTTTTGAGAAACTTCGTAGTATCAATCACATTTTTTATGGCTCACAATTAAATTTAGTCAGGATTGTGGATAACTCTCGTACTATCAATCACAAAAATAGGAGAATATCGTACTATCAATCACAAGAAATCGTAGTAACAATCACATTTCTCGTACTATCACTCACAAATGTCGTAGTATCAATCACCAGACCATTTTTAAGATACTGATATTTATAGATAAAAACCTACTTTCATCGCTCTTTACCTTTTATTACCTTTCTTTACCTACTAGAAAAACAAGAAAAATGATGTTTAAGGTGTAGATAGAGCATCTGAGAAAATGAACTCAAATATTATAGAACCCTGAAATTTAGGCACTAGGGTTTGGCAAGAAAAGAAAATGAAACTACAGGTCTCCAATTAACTCCATAGCTTCAAGTACCGCAGATACTCTCTGTTGACTAATACTATCGGCAGGCATGTGACCTGGCACAGCTTCGAGAAAACTACTATCTTTCAATAAGTCACTAAAGCGTCTGGATAGTTCTGTAACAAGTTCAGCTTCAGTACTTTTAACTTCATCAACTAACTCTGCCCTACCATCAAAGACAGCCACAATATCTTCAATATCATGGCTCATTAGGTAATCGTTTCCTCCACGACCTTCAAATGCATCTAATTTGGTGATTAGAAAATAAGGAGCTGAGATAAGCTTTATCACTTGCCCTGATGGAAGTAAATATTCTTGTGCATGTTTTGTTGCGAGTTCATACCACTCATTGCCAAAGCCTAACACTTTAGGGTCTATTGGCATTACATCAAGCAGAATTCCATCTACTGACCTCCAGCGACAAATTGGAGCATCATCACTCTTATCTTCAGAAAATCCCTGTGTGCGCAATCTCTCTGAAAACTGATAATAATCTCCATGCGACATTACCTGAATAATTGCATCAACATCCTTAGTCATTCTTATTGGCGGAGCAGCCTTATCAGTAATCAACAAACCTGTCGCACAACCACCCACAAACACCATTTCTTCGGCTAGTTCTCCAAGCTGTTCTACAGCTTGAATTAGAATATCAAGATTTGGATTCATACTGATCTAACCTTTTAATAAGTTCTTTGCGAGCAAAATTTCTTTCTCTTGCTCTACCATCACGTATTCCATCAACCAATACTAATAACTCATATAACTTAGTATCCTTTTTAGCTGCACTAGGTGCAGATTTGTAGAGCGGAGAAAATGACATACCACGTACCCCTCCGTCAGAATCAGGCCAAACAGGTGGTGGCTCATTATCTATTACAAAATGAGAGTCCATTGGAGCTACCGCATAACTAGTAGGCATACCACGAATTAGCTCCCCTTTTTTTACACCAAAAACATATTGAATACCGTGAGACAGAAACTCACTTAGATTGCTTATTTGAGGGCGTATTATTCCATCTTGCTTTATTGCTAATTTTGCATTCAATGACCGATTTGCAGCCGCATGAACCTCTGATGGACTCATATTTAATTCTAATGCTAAAGAACTATATGTCCATGAACTCTTGCCTATAGCAATAAGTTTCAACAAGAATAATATATCTTGTGGTTTAATCATATACTCATCCTTTGTTCGCGAATCACGAATACAGAATATCATGATTTAACATCCATCACAAACAGGTAAATATACTTGATTAGACACTTAGAAAGCTGCAAGCTTGTTAAGCTACATGCTAATATACTCAATTCTAACAACTAGATAATAAAAACTAATTTAGATTATTGGGTGATGAATGGATTCAGGTAAGCAGAAGTATCAAGTTGGAAGTTTGTTTGCAGGGGTTGGTGGCGTGTGCCAAGCCTTTAAAAACTCTTCATGCGAAGTGATTTGGGCTAACGAAATTGATGAAAGAGCTTGTTGCACATACAAGTTAAATCATAAGTCAACTTTGTTAATTGAAGATGATGTTAAAAATATATCAAAGAAAAACTTAAGAAGTATTGATATATTAACCGCAGGATTCCCATGTCAGCCATTTTCTCAAGCAGGCCATGGAAGGGGATTTGATGATGACAGAGGGAAACTTTTTTTTGAACTTATTAGACTATTAAAAGAGTTAAAGCCAGAAGCATACCTTTTAGAAAATGTTAAAACACTAGCAACACATGATGATGGCAATTCATTTGATCTTGTTAAAAAAGAGTTAAAAGATGCAGGCTACTCATTTATCCCTTTTATTTTAAATGCTTCTGATTATACAAATATCCCCCAAGGTCGCCAAAGAATATATATTGTTGGTTTTAAGGGTGAGTCAAATTTCTCTTATGATAAACCAATTAAAATAAACGATATTACAGATATTAATTGTAAATTATCAGCATCGTTTAAGATCCCTTTAAAAACCAAAAAACCTCCAAAAAAAGTAAGAGAATTTCTTGAAACCTCAACAGTGCTTGAAAGTGATATTTATAATGATTTTAATAATAAGATCCATAAACGAGTTATAGATGCGGTCGTAGATAATTCAACTGTCTATCAATATAGAAGGTTCTATGTTCGTGATAACAAATCAAATGTATGCCCAACTCTAACAGCAAATATGGGTGGCGGTGGACATAATATCCCTATTGTTTTAGATGAAAACTTTGAGTTCCCTAGACGATTAACACCTAAAGAATGCTTTAACTTACAAGGTTTCCCAAAAGGCTTTAAGTTGCCCAATGATATTCCCAGAGGTCAACTATATAAACAAGCAGGTAATGCTGTTGTTGTTCCTATGGTTCAAAAAATTGCAAAAGAAATAGTAAGGGTTTTAGATGAAAATAGAAGCAGAAGAGATTCCACCTAATGTAAGTAATTTTGTTAAGTCTTTAAGGGATGTTGGATACACCTTCGAAATAGCTGTTGCAGATATTCTAGATAATTGTATTTCAGCAAACGCTAGCAATATATCAATTTATACCGCTCCAATACCTCAGCATATCTTCTGTATGCTTGATGATGGATCTGGAATGTCAGAATATGAGTTAGTTGAAGCCATGCGGCTAGCAACTCAAAACCCTGAAGAAGAAAGAGACTCTAAGGACCTAGGGAGATTTGGTCTTGGTTTAAAAACAGCTTCATTTTCACAATGTAAAAAGTTAACAGTAATTACTAGCAAAGATAAATCAATCTCTCTTCGCCAATGGGACTTAGATTACATAGCAATAGAAAATAAATGGATGTTAATTAAACCACCACTTGATGACTTTAAAGATATTCCATTATTTCAAGAGCTTCAAGCATTAGAACATGGCACACTGGTTGTTTGGCAAAAAATTGATAGATATACAGAAGAAGGTTTTTCTAGCTTAATTGATAAATTAAGAAGCCACTTATCTTTGGTCTTCCATCGTTTTTTAGAAGGTGAGAATAATTTTTCACGACTAAAAGTGAAAATAAATAACAATCCAGTCAAGGCCTTCAATCCTTTTAATCAAAACCATGCTGCAACTCTTAAGAAGCCAGATGAAAAAATAAACATATATAAATTTCCCATCAACATTACCCCTTTTATCCTACCGCATCATTCAAAAATGAGTCAACAAGAGTGGGACAAATATGCGACTGAAGAAGGTTATATAAAGTCACAAGGCTTCTATTTATATCGAGCCAACAGGCTTTTAATTCACGGCACATGGTGGGGGTTACACAAAGCTTCTGATGCACATAAGTTAGTTAGGATTCGAATAGATATACCAAATAATCAGGATGAGCTTTGGGGGATTGATATAAAAAAATCTAAAGCAAGTCCTTTACCAGAAATTAAAAAGGATTTACGAAGAATTATTGGTGAAGCAACGATATTAGGTTCTAGACCCTATACTGGTCGAGCAAGAAAAATTAAAGATAAATCCATTATTAGGTTTTGGAATTTGGTTCCAAAAAATGAAATAATGCATTTTGGTATTAATCGTAATCACCCAATTTATAAGCAACTTTCAAAAAATCTGTCCGAAACGGAAAGCTACCTATTAGAAACATACCTCAAGAGTTTAGAAGCCTATTTACCCATTGAGTCGATCCAAGCAGAATTACAGAAAAACCCACATGACATCAATCAAGATAATGCGCTAACACTAGAAGAAATAAATGACCTTGCAGATAAATTAAGGAATACAGGACTTGATTCTGAATATATAGACCGCTTACTTAAAACCGAGTTATTTAAAGATAGAAAGGAGTTATTTGAGAATGAGTAGTTATCAAAAAATAAAAAAACGTATTTTTACAATTCTATCGGAGAAACCAGGTTCACTTGCCCCAAATGATATTAAGGAAGAAACACATAATATAAAAACAACTATAGACTCTGCTGGCTTAAACTTTGCGGGAAAGTTACTCGGCATACCAAATCTAAAATTATTAGATATGGATGACTGGGAAAGAATTATAAGAGAACTTGAAACTCAGTTTGATGCAAAAGTTGAACTAGGCTTTGTTATTGAAGGTCGTAACAATGACAACCGCGATAAAACTTGGTGGAGTGGCAAAGAAAAACAAAATAATAAGCTTTATTATTGGAAAAGACTTAATGAATACTTGAAAGAGTCTTTGCCAGAAAATGTTGTAAGTACGATTGACAAAGATACAGATATTATTATGAACAATATCGAAAATCCTTGCGTAACGGCTTTTAATAGAAAAGGAATGGTTGTAGGTCACGTCCAATCAGGAAAAACAGGGAATTACTCCGCACTGGTGTGTAAAGCTGCAGACGCTGGTTATAAGTTCATAGTCATTATAGCAGGTGGGATAAATAACTTAAGAGACCAAACACAAGCCAGAATAAATGAATACTTTGTTGGGGAATCTTTAGGTAAAACGGTTGGTGTAAGTAAATATGGCTCAGATAAAAGTAAACTAGTAATTAGTTTAACGACAATAGAAAGAGATTTTTACAAACCAGATGCTGATAGGCTATCCCAGGGCTTAAATTTTGATAATAGCAGCACCCCTATACTTTTAGTAATTAAGAAAAATACAAGTACACTAACCAATGTAATTAACTGGTTAAATAATCAGAATAGAAATGGTGTAGCAGAACATGCAATGCTAATGATCGATGATGAATCAGATTATGCGACAATTGATACTAGCAAAGAAGGCAATGACCCTACAACAATCAATAGAAAGCTTAGAGACTTACTTAATATATTTCAAAAAAGTACTTATGTGGCTTATACGGCGACTCCCTATGCGAATATTTTTATTGACTACCAAGCATCACACCATAAACATGGTGATGACTTATTTCCCAAAGATTTTATTTATTCTTTAGAGGCTCCTAGCAACTACTTTGGTGCTAGAAAAATATTTCTAGATACAGGTTATAAGCATTTAGTAGCTATAGATGACTATCTTGATGATATTCCACCAAAACATAAAAAAGACTTTGAGCTATACGTGATTCCAGAAAGTCTATATGAAGCAATGCGAGTATTTATAATAAATATAGGTATTCGAAAGTTACGTAAACAAGATGATAACCATAATAGTATGCTAATTCATGCTACTCGGTTCACGGATATACATAAAAAATTTGCGGCACATGTTGAAAACTATATAAAGGAAGTAAAAAAAGAAGTTGATGCTTATTCAAAACTCCCTAACGCTATAGAAATCAGCAACTCTATTAAATCAATAAAAGAGACATACTGTCTAAGATTTAATAACTTAGAGGATATAGACGAATTAGGTGGCTGGGTTAATATTTTATCAAGTATTGGGGATACTATTGAAAGTATTGTTGTAAGGGAGGTACATCAAGAAAAAACTGTTGATTTAGAATATAGGCAAGATATAACCACAAATGCAATTGTTATAGGTGGCACTAGTTTATCTAGGGGCTACACTCTAGAAGGGTTAACTGTTAGTTATTTTTTAAGAACAACAATTTTTTACGACACCTTGATGCAGATGGGGAGATGGTTTGGCTATAGAATTGGCTATGAAGATTTATGTAAAATTTATATGCCAAATACTATGATTGATAACTTCTCACAGATCATACTATCAACAGAAGATCTAATTGATGATTTTAGACGCATGTCAAAAGAAAACATGACCCCTTATGACTTTGGTTTATGTGTAAAACACCACCCAGATAGTCTTCTACAGGTCACTGCAAGAAATAAGCAACAATCAACTGAAGATGTTTATTTTGAAATGAAACTTGATGGGACTTCAAAAGAAACCAGCTATATTTCTAACGACCCAGAAATAAACAATCAAAATATGAAGGCAATAAAGCAAGTACTTAAAAGTATAACTAACAGTGAACTTAAAAAGATAGGAAAGCGTTTCTTATGGAAGGAAATTAATAAAAAAATAGTTAGTGATTTTATTAATGATTTTAATACTTTTTCATTGGATCCTTATGGCTACAAAACTAGAATGCCAATTGATTTTATAAAAAAATATGTTAAAGATGTTAATACAGATTGGGATATAGCACTCTATTCTGGTAGAGGAGATGAATATACAGTACTGGATACAATCACTATTCAAAAAGAGAATAGAAAAGTTACCGATAGAGGTAACTACTATGAACTTCAAAATAGACAGGTATCATCTGGTAGTGCTGAATCAGTAGTATTGTCTGAAGAAGACCAGAAGAAGTTTGGAGATAAAAGAAAAGAAGTGAGAATCAGAATGAAAAGACCTTTATTGATGCTTCATATCTTACAAACTGAAGAAGCCCCTTGTTTAGCAGCCTTCGGTATTAGTTTTCCTGGAGGCGTAAAAACAAAAGGTAGAACGGTAAAATTAAAAGTGAATTCTGTATGGCTTAATGAACATAAGGAAGCTGATTTTGATGACTAGCACAGACAATCCATGGAAAGATATGCAAGAGTCCTCTCAAAGACGAATTGATAATTTATCTGATCACAATATTTTTTGGATCACAGATTTAAAAGGAGGTTATGGTTTTTGTCTACAATCAAAAAATATATTTAACAATACTGACTCTCGGTCATACCTCAAAGGCATCAATATTGTAAAAAGAAATTCTGCTGAAAATATTGGAGAACTATTCTTACTACTAAATCAGAAAGAAGATTGGCCGATATTTTTATCATTGTGTAATGACTTAGTTTCAATGACGCATAAATATGATGATGACCTCGCCATGATCAGTGCGGTAGAAATTAGACTAAACCGTTGGCAACAGTTATTAAAGCTTGATTCATTAAATGAGATGAGCCTAAAAACTCAAATGGGCCTTTATAGCGAACTAACATGCTTGCTTGAATTTGTTATTCCAAAATATGGTGTAAGTCAGTCTATTACAACTTGGGTTGGTCCTGATTTTGACAAACAAGATTTTTTATTGGACAACGCTATCTTAGAAGTAAAGTCTTATAAAACATCAAAGGGAGAAGTCGTTAATATTTCTTCTGTGAATCAGTTGTACAGTGAAAAAATCCCCCTGTTTTTACTTACCTATGGTTTAACTATTTCAGAAAATGGCACTTCGATAGATGACCTTGTTCTGGTTATTAATAAGCTATTAGAGTCTAAAGCAAATGATTTTAAAGACCAATTTGACAGTAAGCTAATGGAGTATGGATATATACCAGAACTAGCTACAAAGCCTTTAATTAACTTTATAGTTGATAAAAGTAAAGGCTATTTAGTGTCTGATTCATTTCCTAAGCTTGATCCTACATCATTAGTACAAGAAATTATTAGCGTGAAATATTCAATTGATATGCTTTTGTGTGAACAGCATGAAGTTGACTTATTAACAATATTATAGAGGGATAGATGATTGATTTAGATCAGTTTCACCAAGACTTCATTCAAACAATCTTAACCGATGCTGAAAGTCGTGGACTATTAAGGCCTCAGGCTTTTTTTGAAAATGTATGCGAGGAATTGATTCTTTCGGGTGACTTAACAAATAATTACACTGCTGCAGATTATCAAAAAACAGGCCTAGAAGTACATGGGTATGATTTTGATGATGAACGTGGGATATTATCATTATTGGTTCATGAATTTTTCCAAGATGATGAAATTAATACACTGACAAAGTCTCAGATTGATACTAAATTCAAGAGACTAAAGACATATTTTAGTCGCTCAATAAGAGGTTTACATAACGACTTAGAAGAAACACATGACCATTATTCAATGACTTATAATATCTTACAATATTATGAGAGTCAGAAAATCTCTAGGATAAAATTAATTGTAATAACTGATGGTAAGGCAACAAGAAACCTTAAAGTATTACCTGACGATGTATACGAAAACCTACCTATTGAGTTTAGAGTCGTTGATATTGAATATCTTTATAAGATATACCTATCAGAAAACACTGCCATTGATTTTGATGTTGATGTAAATATTCCCACTTTAAAAGTTAACTCGATCTCTACAGAATATGAATCTTACTTATCGGTGCTCTCTGGAGAGGCCTTAGTTAGCATTTATGAGCAGTTCGGCCAAAAATTATTTGAGCAGAATGTCAGAACATTCTTACAGTTTAGGGGCAATGTTAATAAAGGCATAAGAAATACAATCAATGATAGTCCTGAAAAGTTTTTCGCTTACAACAACGGCATTACAGCAACGGCTTCAGATGTTGAAATTGATGATAATGGAAATATTATCAAAATAAGTAACTTTCAAATTGTTAATGGTGGGCAGACTACTTCTGCAATTTATGCTGCTAATAAAAATGCAAAGTTAGATATTTCTAATGTATCTGTGCAAATGAAGTTATCTGTTGTTAAAGATACTTCATTACAAGGTGACTTTGTTTCAAGAGTTTCTCGCTACGCAAATACGCAAAACAAAGTTAATGAGTCTGATTTCTTTTCAAACAGCCCTTTCCATAAAGAGTTTAAAACTCATTCTAAGCAAGTATGGGTTGCAGCTACTGATGGATCACAAATAAGGACTCGGTGGTTCTATGAGAGAGTAAGAGGCGAATATTTAAATGAGCAAGCTTATTTAACCACAGCAAAAAAGAAACAATTTCAGCTAGAAAACCCTAAAAAACAACTCTTAGATAAAACATTTTTATCTAAGAGTGAAAATGCATGGAGACAAGTTCCTAATATCGTTTCAAGAGGAGCGCAGTATAGTTTTGCAAGTTTTGCTGCAAATGTAACAGAGCAATTACAAAAAAATAGTTTACTCATTACAGAGGCATTCTTTAAAAATTCAATCAGCAGGGTTATCTTATTTAGAAGCGTTGAAAGGCTAATATCACAATCTGCTTGGTATAGCGGAGGATTTAGAGCACAAACTGTTGCGTATTCAATTTCTTACTTATCATATCTTATTTCTAAGCAGAAAAAGTTTTTAAACTTTACATTAATATGGGAAAAACAAACACTACCTCTAAAACTAGAGGAGATATTAAAAATAATTACAGAAAATATTTACGAAGAAATTACAAACCCACCAGAGGGCTATGCCAATATCGGGCAATGGTGCAAGCAGGAAGGGTGCTGGTTATCGGTAAAGAAACTAAATTTGGAAATATATTTAGATCAAGCGTTGTTAATTGATAAAGAAGAAAAGCAGTCAATTAAAAAAGAGGATAAAGTTTTAAAAAAGCTAGACACTGGTATTGAGATACAAACCTTTGTTGCTGTTGAATCACCTAAAGAACATTGGGAAAAGTTAACTAGCTATTTCAATGACCATGATACAGTCACTCAAATGCAAAAAGATATTTTGAAAAAGTTTACAACTGGAGTATTGTCATTACCTTCAGAAAAGCAATCTAAAATTCTGTACGATTTATATAATAAAGCATTAAATGAAGGTCTTACTTTCAAATAAGAATCCCAGAATATCCCAATCCCGATGCTGAACTTATACCCAAAGTGCAAGTAGTGTCATGGAGGAGTCCTGCAAGGAAGCTCCTTGATACTGCTTAAACGGCGGGTAAAATTTCAGTTTTTAGGGATGGAAATACTCAATATTGAAAATAATTGTCTCTGCATACGTCACTATCAGTCATTAGATAGTGACGTATGCAATAGCTATTGCTACGTATGGGCTCCTGCCCTATATTCGGGGTGACAGCAGGATTATTGCCTATTTTAAAGAGCATATGTCCTTCTTTATAAAACCGAATTCTCAGAAGGCTTGGACAGGCAAACTAGCTAAGTCGGATAATGCTTTACATTATTTTTTGCTAACAAATAGACGTAAGTCTTTTACATATCATCGTCTTGTCCGACTGTCGGACAGTAACGTAACTTTTACATATTATCGTGTTGTCAGACTGCCGGACAGCTTCGTATTTTTCACATTAGAGTATGTATCTGCATACTACATTTCATGAATCACATAATTTTTAAAAGTGGTTAATTTTATAATCCAACAGGAGGAATTCAGTTTATGTCACATTAGTAGCTTTGTTTTTGAGCGGTCATCAGACTAACAAAAACTCGCCTTTTCAGGCCTTATCATTATCACTTTTATCCGTAAGGGCCTTGGTTATCGTCTAGATACCAACGAGTGATGAACACTAAGCAAAATATTATTTTTATTGGTAATGGAGAAACTAATGGACAAGCTGACATGGGAATTATCTCAACTACAACGAAACAATCGTGACGGTAGTCGAAGTACACAAGAAAATAGAAAGAAGATTTTGAACATGACCGCGAAGCACTTAAAACAGCTTGGGTTTAATCGTATGAATACAAAAGCACTGAAGGCTAAGCATGTTATTAAACTAATAGAGAAATGGCGTAGCGAGAATTTATCTTCTGGCACGATTAAGAATCGTATGTCACATGTTCGATGGTGGGCAAGCAAGGTTAATGCTACTCATAAAATACCTGCTAACGATCACCTTGGTATCGAGAAACGTACCTACATCACAAATGAAAGTAAAGCAGTAGAACTTAAACATCATCACCTAGAAAAGGTGGACGATCAAAACCTTCGGTACAGTTTAAGGCTTCAAGCTGAATTTGGCCTACGACGAGAAGAAGCAATAAAATTCATTGCACACCACGCAGACAAAGGAGATAAAGTTGTACTTAAAGATACCTGGTGCAAGGGTAAGAGAAGTAGAGAAATACCAATTACTAATTCAACACAAATACAGCTGTTAAATGAGATTAGAGAAAGCAGAGGCAATAAATCATTAATTCCTTCGCATCTTAACTACAAACAACAACAAGACAAATATAGAAACACCATTCCCAACATTGGACTAGGCAAAGGACATGGATTACGACATAACTATGCCCAAGTTCGTTATAAAGAACTTTCGGGTAATAACTGCCCTGCCCTTGGTGGTAAACGACAAAGAGCTATGACAGAGCTAGAACGTACTAAAGATAGAGAAATACGATTAATCCTTAGTGAGGAACTTGGACATACCCGTGAACAAATCACATCTATTTATCTTGGAAGTTGAATTGTCCAGCTGTCAAATAACTCAGTATGCCTCTGGCGGGGTAATGCGAAGAACGAATATCAGCTTTTTAGTTAATAGTACTTATTAATCGTTGTTCTCTTTTCTCTTTATTAGTTTACTAAAATAAAGTAAAGAAGCACCAATAATTACTAATATTAAAATACCAATATATTGTGCAGCATTCATATTTATACTCCTTTCGTTTTAGCAATTTTTCAAGTTTGTTATGAAATCATACTAAGCACACTGCTCTATTATTGATTAGTGCTGGGTTATCACTATGACTTGCAAGTAAACATTATTTTCAATTATTTATCATCTTCCAAATTACTAAACTTCTCTACAAAGTAGAAAAGCGAATAGATAAAATATCCAATAGCTAAAATAGCCAGAACTGTTAATACATTCATAATCATAATACTTACCTATATTCTCTTAACTTAAACATAGTTAAAAATCATTTCTTTTTTTGAGGCTTCTCGTAAGTTGCCCAAGCTATAATAGCCATCACTACAGTGAATATAGTTGCCGCTACTGCAATAACTTTTGTACTAAACGCTACCGTTGTTACTGTTGCTAATAACATTATTTATTCTCCTCGTTTTTACAGCGCCATCATACCATTTCTAACAAATCCAAACAGATTTCAGAATAATAACTTACCATTCATCATCATCGCCTCCCCAAAATAAGTTTTGGTCGTAATGCATATATTTATAATCAGTGGAGTCACATTGATTTTTCAAATCATCTAAGTAATCATAAGGCTCTTCTTCGTCTTCTGGAGAAACATCAAATATCCCCATTACAAAAACTATTATTAAAGTAGCACCAATCAATACAACAGATAGTGCCATTAGCAAAGGCCAACGAATAATAAATGACCTGCTTTTCAAGCGTTCATTTACATCTCTAATTATTTTTATCGCTCCGTCAAGCATGAAACCACCCCTTGCAGCAGATTAGTCGAGATAACATCATAACACAAAACTAAGGATTCCTTAGTATCCAAGCAAGTAAAAAACTAAGATTCTCTTAGTCTCATTTCATGAGGCGTTAAAGTGAGTTCTACGAAGGAAGCAATTTCACCTCTTGGCAAGAGGCTCCGAGCTGCACGTACAGCTAAAGGGATTTCCCAAAAGCAGTTGGGTATTCTGGCGGGTATTGATGAATTTTCTGCAAGCCCTAGAATTAATCAGTATGAGAGAGATAAACACGTACCTGACTATGCAACTGCTCAACGCTTAGCTAAAGCACTTTCTATTCCCGTGACTTATCTTTATGCAGATGATGATACGTTGGCTGAATTTATTTTATTATTTTCAACAACAGAGAAAACCGTAAAAATACAGGTTATGGATATTCTAAGTAAAACTCGTTAGAAAGATTAAAACGAGAGAGTCTGAAATTTAACTTAGGGTAGCAAATAGGTAGCAAAGCACAAAAAAGCCCTGTAACGCAAAACGCTACAGGGCTTTATGTATATGGCTCCTCGACCTGGACTCGAACCAGGGACCAATAGATTAACAGTCTACTGCTCTACCAACTGAGCTATCGAGGAATGGTAGAATCTGCTCGCAACACCTTGCGGTGATCAACAGAGGCGCGAATATTACTGGCTGCTTGGTTTCTGGTCAA
>Ga0256834_1001368_pt1 | contig 16679 bp, 24 predicted proteins | sample 4281140metaG_FD_190536 | JGI IMG/M metagenome (GOLD analysis project Ga0256834, IMG submission 190536) | Hydrothermal vent microbial communities from East Pacific Rise, Pacific Ocean - 4281-140 | ecosystem: Environmental > Aquatic > Marine > Hydrothermal vents | place: Pacific Ocean: East...
ATTTAACAGAATCAGAGGTTACATTTCTACTGTGAAAAAAAATAATAGATCTGTGCTGGCTGAGCTTAATAATGTTTTTGTGGGTAGAGCTTTTGTCCCTCTTGGTTAGGTGCTGAATGGTTACAAAAATTAAAGCAAATAAAATGAAGACAATAGAAATTTAAGTAGATTCAGATGATCCAAATATTATTTTTCAATTTGCTAGTATTATAAAAAAAGAAGTTGCTAAACTTGATTTAAAAGTAACTTTTAATAATATGAAATTTGATATTGACATAGACACTAAAAAAGTATCAAAAAATATAGAGCTTTTAAATCAAGGAAAGTTAGATTTAAATAAATTAGATTTATAGAAATTTGATTTAACTCTATTATTTGATATAATGGAAGCATATTATTTTTTAAGAGGTTGATTATGAAAATAACTGTAGATCACCCACAATTTGAAGCTTTTGTAGAAGATGGAGCTAAACAAAATAATCAAACAAAATCTGAATTTTTTGAAAGATGTATTATTGGTATGTATATTGATAAATATACAAACGAGGGTTTAACTGATGATGAAATCATAAAGGAATTTTCAGAAGATAATAAACATCCTATTGATTTATCAAAATATAAAATTTCAGATTCAAATTTTAAAATTTTTAGAAAACATTTTACAGATGATTTTGATTATGAAAGTTTAGAATTTAAAATTGGATAATAATTAAAATTTGACAAAGAAGTACAATGATATATTATTAAGTGTAACTTACTTAATAATAAAATACATATATGGAAAGTAAATTTAGAAATTTTATATGTACAGCTGGAATAATTTGAACAGCCTGATTTTGAACAACAACTTATGTTTTAAATAAAGCAATAGATGAAATAAATGAAACAGCTAAACAAATAATATTACCTAATTCAAATCTCCCATTAAGAATTCATAATTTAATTGTTGAGATAAAAAATAAATCAGAACATTATAGTGATAAACTCTAGTTAAAAATCTTCATCTTTAGGATTTAATAATTCACTTACAGGGGTTATTTTGTCTCCTTGTAATGATGTAGCCATAACTTCAACCTTTTTATTTATATCATCTTTTGTAATTTCTAAATAACCTAATATACTTGTAATAGTCGAAATAAATACAAGAGCAAACCAAATATAATAAGTACTTTCTTTAAATTTCATAACATCCTCCTATATATTTATACTAACTTAAAATATTATACTAGTTCCATTCTTTTATAGGAATTAAATTAAACCTAACTTTTACTTATGATAATAAAAATTATAGTAAGTAAAAGTTTAGATTTGATTTTTCAATTCTTATAAATATAATGTTTTAAATTATTTAATAACCTACTTAAAACATGTCTTTAATTAATAATATAGCATTTATAGATGCCCAAAATCTACATTTATGAACTGCTTCGGAAAATTGGCAAATAGATTTTAAAAAATTTAGAATTTATTTGAATAAAAAATATAATGCAAAAGAAGTTTATATGTTTTTGTGATTTGTAAATGAGGAACAACAGCAATTATATAGAAATATACAAAAAGCTTGATTTATTTTAGAGTTTAGAAAGCATAATTCTTTTATGTTATGAAAGAAAAAATGAAATGTTGATGTTGATATAGTTTTTGAAGCTATGCACAGATTATTAGAAAAGGATGATTTTAATAAGATTGTTTTAGTTACCTGAGATTGAGACTATATCAAACTAGTTAACTATTTAATAAAAAAAGATAGATTACAAAAAGTCCTTTTTCCAAACAAAAATTTTTTATCTCTTTATAAAAAAATTGCTTATAAATTTTGAGTAAATTTAAGCCTAAAAGATGTAAAAAGAAAAATTGAATATATAAAAAAAGAGATGCCCTTAGGTAGTTAGCCGTTTGGTTTCTCTTTTGTGGTAATACATAAATATATTATCACTAAAAATCAAAATTGCAAATTTTTTTTTGAGAAAATTCTAACCAAAACCAAACCTATGCAAGAACTACAAACAACGATCCAAGATTTAACACTTCAAAAGCCTATAATTGAGGTGATAAAGGATTTTACAGATTCTTTTAATGCTATTAAAACTCAAAACAGGTATAAAACTGTTTTGTTAGAGTTTTTTGGTGAGCTAAAAATCATCAAACTTGAAGAGCTTTGAGAAATACATATAACTGAAATAGCTAAAAAATTTGAAATTTACAAAACTAAAAAATCTAAGTTTGATAAAGAAAATAAAACTCATCTTTTAAATCCTGCAACTATCAATAATATAGCTTATATTATCAGGTCATTTTTTAAATATCTTATCACTTTTTACAACTATCCTAAAAATCCTCTAGCTAGTTTTAAACCTCTAAAAACTAAAGAACATTCAATAACACATTCACTTGATAGAAACGAGTTACTTGATATTTTAAAACAGTCAAAAATGGATTATTTGGATATTTTGTATAAATCAAAAAATCCTAGAAAACATCTTACAAAACTTAGAAATTATCTAATCTTTGGTTTTCTCTCTTTATCCCTTAGAAGAGATGAAATAGTAAATATAAAATGGGATGATTTACAAGAAGATTCATTTTTTTTGATAAGGCAAAAATGAGGCTCTTATAAATATATTCCAGTTCCTGCATGACTTTTGGATTTTTTACTAAAATACAGGGAGGAAAAAACAAAAAACAGTTTTTTAAGTACTTATGTTTTTACTCCATTTTTAAATAATCACTCTTGAAATATTTCTAAACCAATTTCAGCTGATTATATTATGGAAATTACTCAAAAAATGTGTAATAAATTAAATATTGACAAAAAAATTACTCCTCACTCTTTTAGAAAAACTTTTATTGAAATTTCTCTAAATAAGAATGAAAATTATAACAATATCATGAATGCTACAGGTCATAAAACTAGCCAGATGATTAGATATTATGATTATAGAGATAAGGTTCAAAATAATGCTATAAATAGTTTTGGGGATATTTTTTATTAGTTTTGTTTAGGTGTTAAATTACCATTTAAAAATTTATGAATAATAGAGCTTAAAAGTGTTTGATATGGTATACCTTCAACTAAAGCTCTAGTTTTTAATTTTTCTAAATCACTTTCAAGCAGTCTAAAATTTACCTGTTTCTTTTTTTGAACATTATCTTTGACAATGCTTTTTAATAACTCTTTTTCTTCTTTTAAATTAGAAATACTTTGAGGATTACTATTTTCAATATAATCTACTATTTCTAATTCTTCTGAACTATAGTTAGTTTTTTTCATAATTTAATCCTTTAAGTTATAAATTTTATTATATTTTCTACTTGGTATGATACTTTTTAAAAAAAGTTTTTCATTATCCCTAATATAAGGGACATAGTAAATATAATTATTTAATTTTACAATTATAATTTTTTGATTAGGATATCTGTTTTGATTAAAATGTGGAATAATATCTACTACTTTATCATTTAAAATAGCATTTTGTACATCTTCAAAACAGACATCTCTGTTTTGTTTTAAATCTTCATTTTTTTCATTATTCCATTCAACTTTTATCAAACACATACCTTAAAAATTAAAATATATTAAAACTGTAGCTATAGTATATACAAAAGCTATAAATATGTCAAATCTTTTTAGGCTTTTTTATTTTACAAAAAACTGCACCACTTCAAAAGCCACCACCACAATAAACAAAATTAAAAAAATAATCATATACATTTTCACACTATAAAACTTCCCTACCCATTCATTTTTTTCTTTTTGAACTTCATCATATTTTTTAATCCATTCATCTTTTTCTTTTTTCTCTTCCTGCTTTAAAAGTGCATACTTTTGGGTTTGTTCTTCTTTTACTTGGATGATTTGCTCTTTTTGGGCTATAATTTTTTTAAGTTCTTGTTCTTTGTTTATAACTGTTTTTAGCTCATTCTCTAGCTCTTTCTTACTATCTGTAGAAATAGTTTCAGAACTGTTTTTAAAATCAGTTTCTAAACTGTTTGAGTTTTTTTCTAATTGTTGGCTATTTCAATACATTACAATAGTTTTTTCATAACCAAACTGTTTAAAAAACAAAAACATTTCAAGGTCTTTTTCATTAAAAAATCTCCTATTTTTTTGAAACTGTTTTGAAAATGGTAAATCAAGTTTTAAAGCTTCATAAATTAAGTTTTTACTTAATCATTGAGTTTGTAAATCTTTTATAGTATATTGCATATAAATATAGTTTAAACAGTAAATACAACAGTTTAAAAAACTGTTTATACACACTTTATACTCTTATCTGTAAAAAAATCAAAACAAAATCTAAGGATCTTATAAAAATTTGTTTAAATCGATTTTAAGAGCTTTAAAATTTTTAACAACCAAATCTACCAAAAATGATAAAAATTCAAAATATGAGCTATTTTTGTATAGTTTTAGCACTATATTTTTATATTATGATTCCTAATATTTTTTTACTAAAAAATTTTCAAAAAAAACACACAATAAAATTTTTCAAATTTTTTTCTATTTAAACTTAGTGTTTTACTACTTTAATAGTTTATTAGTTTACAAAAATTTTGATGGCTTACTGATAAGGAGCAGAGGAAGTAAGTGAGACGTTTTTGATGTTAAGTGAGACAAATTCGATGTTTAAAGAGACAAATTTGATGTCCAAGTGAGACATTTTCGATGTTAAGTGAGACAAATTTGATGTTAAGTGAGACATTTTTGATGTAATGTGAGAAAAAAACATTTGACTGTCTCTTTTAAATAAATACAATGGTTGTGTTTTATATCTTAATTGTCTCTATTATGGACTTAAAAAAAGAGTTAGTTATCAAATCAAATAAACTAATAGATATGCAAACAGATTTAAATTTGATTCAATTAAAAATTTTTACAAAAGTTATATTATCAACAGTTCAAAATCCAAAAGATGAATATTGTAGATTTTCAATAAAAGAGTTAATGAATGATTTTAATATAACTGAAACTCATTATACTGCATTAAAAATAGCTACAAAAAATATGATAAAAGCAGTTATTTTAAAAACAATAAATGGAGAAATACAATTACCACTTTTTACAAAAGTTGCATATTGTGATGGGATAGTTGATATGTATTTACACCCCGAACTAAAGCCTTATATATTAAACATAAAAACAAGATATACAAAATATTTTTTTAAAAATATTACAGGTTTAAATAGTATCTATTCTATGAGATTATATGAACTTTTAAAACAGTATGAATTTAGATGAAACAGAAGCTTTGATATAAGTGAGTTAAGATTTTTGCTCAATGTCTGAGAAGGTAAATACAAAAGACATACAGATTTTAGGAAAAGGATAATTTTACAGACTCAAAAAGAGTTAAAAGAAAAAACAGATATATCATTTGAATTTACAGAAAGAAGAGAGGGAAGAAGAGTTATCGAAATTATTTTTAAGATTTTTTCAAAAAATCAAAACAGTTTAAAAAAACAAGATGAAAACACTCTAAACACCATCCTAAAAACAAAAATCTTTCTAAGTGACAAGCAAATCAAAACAGTTTTAAAACAGTATGATGAAAAATACATAAAAAGAAATATAGATTATACACTCTTACAAAAAAACATCAAAAATATAGCCTGATATTTTGGGAAAGCATTAGAACAAGATTATTGACAAACTCTTTTTTTACAACAGGAGCAAAAAAAGCAAAAATTAAAAGAAATAGATGAAAAACTATTTGAAGAACAAAAACAACAGAAATTAAAAAAAGAGCAAGATAAAATCAAAAAACAGAAAATTGAAGATTTTATACAAAATAGGGAAGAAGAGGTTTTAGAGTTGATACCAGATTTTATAGAAGCAAATAAATTTTTATTGCAAAAATTAAATATTGATTTAGGAAATACCCAAGAACTTTTGAAAATAATCAAATGAGAAAATACAACAGTTAAAGGAGTGAAAAATTTATTTATAGGTTTTATAAGTCATAAATTTAAATAACTATTTTTCACAAAAAATATATTTTTACATTTTTAAATATAACAAATATGAACAATTTAAACTATCTATTATGAAAAGTTGAACAGCATAAAATACAAATAATAAACCTTATCAATGCTCAATATATTTTAAGATTTGCTCATAATTCTTGATATTTTGAAGAGAAACTTTTAGGTACTGAAATTGATATAGATGAAGTGCAATATCAATTAAAATTAGTAGATGAACAATGATTGGAAATTATAAAAAAGTTTTTGAGAGAGGTTTAAGAGAGTTTAAAAATCTATTTTTTATCTCTAAAAAATCTTATACAATAATATTCTTAAGAACTTTAAATTTTAGATTATTCAAATATTTTTTTCAGTAGCAAGTTTGCAAACTCTCAAGAAACAAAAGTTTCTTGAGAGTTTGCAACTTGTTCAGGGGAAATTGAGATAAAATCTCATCCCCTAAAAACCCCTTAACTCTTTTTTTGCTTAATAAAATATTAATACATTATAAGATATAATTAAATTATTTATATTAAATTATTTATATTAAATTATTTATATAAAAAGGAATTAAATTTATGGATAAGTATAATAAAGTTGAATTTTACTTAAATAATGAAAAAGAACTATTTGAGACTTGGTATAAAAAAACCAAAAATAGAGAATTAGGCTATGATACTGATGTGGAGTTAAAATCAGCAATCCCTTCTTTATCCACAATAAAGAAATCTTTTAAAAAATTTTTTGATAAAAATCAAAAGAAACTTTTTAGGTTAATTTGCAAAGAATTTAACTATATAGAAAAAAAAGAAAATTATAAAACTCATATTGAACTTGCTATAGCTATATCTGAAGTTATTTCTCCAGATTATGCTGATTCATTAGAAGTTTCTTCAATTTTAATCAAAGTATATTTGGATAACCTTTGTCTGAAAGCATAAAAAAATCTATTTTAAGAATTATTTCTAAAGATGAAAATACAAGTTCTTTTTGTATACCAGAGGGAAGTGGATTTTTTATTAATAAAAATGGATATTTCATTACAGCACGACACTGCATAAATACAAAAGATATTGATAAATATAGGGTAAAATATAATAACAGCGAATATAAATTTCAGCGTGTAAATAAAATTGAATATTCTAAAAATATTGATATCTTAATTTATAAAATTACTCCATTAATTGATGAAATTGATTATTACATCAATATAGAGTATATTGATATTGAACAACTAGATGGAGATATTAAAATATTTGGAATACCAAATAAAGAAGGTTCAGAAAATTCAATTAAAATGAAAAAACTTGATTTGAAAGGAATCAGTAATGATAGAATTGAACTAGTTAATAATAATATAGAAAAAGGCTGTAGCGGAGGACCTGCATTTTTAACAAAAGAAAATAAAGAACAAGTTTTAATAGGAATTGTAACACATACATTAAAAGACATTCATTATATAATTCCAATTAATTCAATAATGAAAATATTTGATGGTGATATCAATGAATTGTTGGGTTATAATTTCAAAAACCAAAGCTCAAACAATATAGTTAATAAACGTAGTGGAATTTCAAAAGAGTGTAAGACTATGAGTAATGAAACGAAAAAACGTTTACTAAATCAAAAAAATATATATTTTATTTTTGATAAATTGCATAATAAAGTTGAACATAATTTAATTAAAATTGAACAAGAGTTATACAGACAATATGAATTATATAATAATAAGCATATAAAACAAGATGTATATGAAAGATATTTACGCACAAGTATTAAAGGACTATTAGAAAATTTTAAAGAAGTATTTGATGTTATTTGTGGAGATATTTCAATACATTTAAAATTAATAGAAGAAAAAACTGATGATAACAAAAAAATATATTTTCAAACTATTGTTAGGCAAGCATCAATAAGAGAAGAAAAAACTGATTATATTAGAACTATAAGAGGAGAGTTATTTGAAGTATCTAATAAATTTGATTTTAATGAATTAGAAAAAGTTCAAAAAAAGTTAAATAATATAAAGGATAATATAACAAGAGTCAATTATGCCTATAATCAGGTTGTATTTGGTTATTCAAAATATTGGGTATGTAATAATTTAAGAGCTTCTGTTAAAAATAAAGAATATTTTAGTGGTAGTAAAGATTATCCTTCTTACTATAATAGTTTAGCTATATTTGTTGTCTGCGAAAAAGAAGATGATGAATATAATATAGATATTGAAAATAATTCAATTTCCAATATAAAAGGCTTACTTATCATTGATAGTATTGATAGTGGATGCTTTGAAAAAAAATTAATAAAAGAAGTTGGTGGTTATATAGCACATAAGCTCGATAGATTTTTATCTAGAAAATATTTTAATATATTATTTTAATTCTTAAGTATTTAAGTACTTTTTAATATTGTTTTCTATATAATTGATTTGGATAAAAAAATTGACAATACTTTATTAGTAGATATACTCAGAATAAGAATATTTGCTTAAATTATAATAATATGGAGAAAAATAAAAATAAGATGGGTAATATAGAGAATATAGGGTTTGTTGTTACAAAGAAAAGCTTTTTTATAACAAGTGATGATGAGCTAGAAAAAGATAAAGAGCTTTATGACAGCTTATTTCCAAAAAAAGAAATTGAGAATCAAAAGAAAAATATATTTTCTTGGATGGATGGTATTTTAAAAAATGATTCTATTAAAAAAAATAGAAAATTAAATACTAAAAGAAAAAGATAGAAAACTTTAACTCTACCCCCTCAACCTCTCCAAATCATTCCTAATTTTCTCCTCTCCTCTCTCAATCAAGTATTCGAGAGTGGAGGTTAAAGTTTTCTTATTAAACATATCCCTATACTTCAACATTTTCTCATACTCTTTTTCTGTAAAACTCATTAATACTTTTCTAGTCTTTTTTTCAGTATCTTTTTTTGCAGGTCGTCCAAATTTTTCAAATCTATCATCTGCCATAATTTACCTTTTTCTATATTTTTAATATTCTACAATACTTACTATAAAGACTTTATAAATATATAAAACTGTTTTAAATAGCTATTTTTATAGTTTTTACTTAGTATTTAATGTATTTTATATTGATTTTAATTAATTTATAAGTATAAATACTTTATCATAACACATCTACTTTGAAAGGTTTTGTTATGAAAGATGAAGAAAAAATGATTTTTGAAATACTTTATCAAAAGTATAAAACTCTGCTTTTATGTAAAAAAGAGTGTAGCCGCGAAGTAAATCGTAGTATTAGTTCACTCGATAGAGATAGAAAAAATGCTGTTGGTATGCAATATATCCAAGAGAACAATGGAAATGTTTACTATCCGATCACAGAGATAGTAAAATTTATTCTAAACTCTCAAATTAAGACCATCTAATTTAACTATTAAAAGTATAAATTATGGATAAAAAAGAGTATCAAAAGCTTTACAAAAAACATCATTACAAAACTACAAGAAAAATAATTACTTTTCCCATCTTAAATGAAGATTTTGAGATTTTAAAAGCAAGGTCGCATATATTTGGATTTACTGCAAATAGCTTTTCAAAGGAAGTTTTATTAAATTTTCTTCACTCCAAATCTTATGTTTTAATGAGTGAAGAGGAACAAAAAAATTTAAGAGAATTTATACACATATCAAGAGGTATAGCAAACAATATAAATCAAATAGCTCACAGTTCCAATATAGGGGAATATATAGATATAAATATCCTAGCAAAACACTTAAAACGATACGAAGATGAATTTAAAAATTTTATCACTAAGAGATAAAAAATGATTATCAAAAGTATGTCAAGGAGTAGCAAAAGTTTTGCTTCTTTGTACGACTACTTTTATAAAGATTCAGAAGTAAGTTTAAGAGGTTTCAATATTTTTTCAAATGCTAATGATAGGGAAGAAGTTATAAGAGAGTTTTTGGAAAATTCTGAATATCTAAAAAATTCAAGAGGAAAAAATTTTTTATATCATGAAATAATATCACTTAAAGAAAATAATTTACCACTAAATGAACAAAAAGCAATTTTAGAAGATTTGGCTTTTAAATATTTATCTCTTAGAGCTGAAAATCATTTAGGTTTGATGGCTCTACATTTAGACAAAGAACATATACACATTCATTTGATGATAAGTGCAAATAGAATTTCAGAGAATAAAAGAACAAGATTATCTAAAAAAAAATTTCACTCTATCCAGCAATCTATAGAGAGATATACTAACCAAACTTACCCACAACTTGAACCAACAAGCCATTATTTAAGAGATAAAAATTTAGAGAAAGATAAACAGAGTGAACAGGAACTAAAACACAAACGGGGGAAAATTAGTAAAAAAGAACAGTTAAAAAATATTTTAAAAGAAGCTTTTGAAAAAGCCAACTCAACAATTTTTCTAAAAAACCATTTTAAAGATTTGGATATTGAATTTTATATAAGAGGAAAAACCACGGGAGTAATTTTTGAAGCTAAAAAATATAGACTCAAAACTTTAGGATTAGAGGATTTGTATTTTAAGACTTTAAAGAGATTAGAGAAAAAGAAGGAAAGAGAGTTAAAACGGTCAAAAACAAAAGCTAGAGATAATAGTTTTAAAAAAGATGATAAAATAACTAAAAGAAAAAAAGAGATGGAAAATTTAAGGACTTCTAAAGAAAATGAAAAAGATTTTGAAAGATTTTGAAAAAAATCTAAGTGCCAAAAATGGAGAGATAAAAGATATAGACTAAATAGGGAAGAAAGAGAACAGATAGAAAGATTTTAAACTATTTTATATTGGAGTGTTTAATAATGGAATTTGTAGGACTGATATTTTTTATATGGCTAATGTATGTAGTTATGAAATATGTTTATAAAGTCGTGTTTCGGGTAAATAATTTATCTTCAAAAAGTCGGAATTTATTATCATACTTTGCTATAAAACCTTTTATAGGGATTTTCTCTTTTTTGTTTGGTGGATTAAATCGTTCAGGACTTATGGGAAGTTTTGAGGAAGGAAGATTTTTAAAAAATTCAAATAGTGGTTTAACTATTGATGGACAAAATAAAAAATTATCACTTAAAGATAGTTTTAACCATATGGGAATAATTGCAAGAAGTGGAGCAGGAAAAACAACAACTTATATAATTCCAAATATTCTAAAATTAGCTGAAACTAAAAATTCAATGATTATTACAGATTTGAGTGGAGACCTTTTTTTACAAACAAGTGGATATTTAGCTAAAAAAGGTTTTAAAATTTATATTTTAGACCCTGAAAATTTAGATGAAAGTATTAGTTACAATCCTCTTTATTATGCTTCTTCTTCTGTTGCAATAGACCAAATTTCAGAAACTCTTATAAGGTCAGCTAATTCAGGAACTATAAGGGCAGAAGATAAAGTTTGGCTTGATGGTGCTAAAAATTTAATCTCTATTTTTATCAAAGTCCTTATAAAAACAGGAGAGTTCAAATATATAAATCTTGCAAATATCAAACATCTTATAAACAATTTTGGTATGGATGGAAGAGGATTAGATGGATTTATGTATAAATATGCAGATGAAAAAACTTTTAACGAATGGAAAGGTTTTGTATCAGGAAATCCAAAAACTGTTTTATCTTATGTTTCAACAGCAAATACAGCACTTAATCCTATTGGAGTAAATGACAATTTAGAAAAATTAACACTAAATCACTCTATAAATTTTAAAAATTTTAGAGATGAAAAATCTGTTTTATATATAAAAATTCCAGCTCAAAAACAGGAACAATACAGTTTTTTACTAAATCTTTTTTACAGACAGTTTTTTGATTCTATGATGGAGGAGTTACCAAAGAAACAAGATTTACCAATTTTTTGTTTGCTTGATGAGTTTGGAAATATGAACATACCAAACTTTTCAACTACAATTACAACGATCAGAAAATACAAAGTTTCAATTTCTATAGTTTTACAAGACTACAGCCAACTAGAACACAAATATGGAAAAAATGAATCTCACACAATCATAAACGGAGGTATAGCAGGAAAATTGTTTTATGGTGGTGCTGATTTACAGATAACAAGTATGTTAACTCAAATGTTAGGTACAAAATATGTAAACCAAGTTGATGAGTTAGGGAATTTACACCATACAAAAGAACCGGTTTTAAGTAATGCAGAAATTAGAACAATGAAAGATAATGAAGCTCTTTTTATATTTTCAAATAAACTTCCTATCAAGATGAAGATAAAACCATTTTATGAAGATTATCTTTTAAAAAATCAAACAGAGATGAAACCATATAAAAGCCCAAAAAGCCAAATAGCTCCAAAAGTGGAATATTTAGATTTAGTACAATTCAATGATTAGTTTTGACTATTTTTTAGCTTTATTTGGACATATTAGCAATATTATAAAAACAGAAATTCAAACTGCAAATCTTTTTAATATCCTTTTTGTAGGAGTTATAGAATTTGCAGTTTTTTATTTCTTTTCAAAGTTTGCAAAAAATATATTTTTAAAAACTCTTATTTTTTTATTTGGTCTAAAAGTATTGTTTGACATAATTCACGGAAACAGAATTTTAACTGAACCAATGATTTTTGCAGTTTTTGGTTTAATAGCCCCACATTTTAATATTTTTTCATTATGGAGTAGATATATACAAAAACTCTCTTTAACTCTTAAAACCATCTTCTTGAACTTTCTAGCATATATTTTAACTCCCTTTGTATATCTAAAACAGATATTTGGAAAAATGGGATTATTTTTTAGAAAAAAACCAAAGTCAGGGCAAAAAAATTATAAACAAGAAAAAACCTACAAAGACTATTTTAATGAGAACAAGCAAGAAAAAAAGGAGTATGAAAAACAAAAATCAGAGTATTACAAAAACAAGCAAAATAAAAACAGTTCACATAATAAAAATAAAGATGAACAAAAACAGGAGAAAAAAGAGCAACAACAAAAGAAGAGTTATCAAAAATCAAATCAACAAAAAAGCTATCAGCAAAACAAAAAAACTAACTCATCAAATAATGAACAAAAAACATATTCAAGATGGGATTCTCCAAATGCTTATGAAGTTTTAGGAGTCTCAAAAAATGCTAATCCAAGAGAGATAAAAAAAGCTTTTATAAATTTAGCAAAAAAATATCATCCTGATTTAACACAGGATAAGAAAGATGAACATAAAATCATTTTTCAGAAGATTAATAATGCTTATAAGAGGTTAAAATCATAATTTATAGATTTTTTAGCTAAAAATACAAAAAAAATTTTATTTTTTTAATGCTTATAATATAGTGTTTATTTTGGTGACTAATAGGTGACTAAAGTAGCAAACTAAGAAATCTTAAACTGCTTCGAAATGCCATATTTTAGGGATTTAAACGATATTTATTTTCAAATGGCGCGGCGGACGAGACTTGAAACATATACTATTTTCATAATTCTTAAAATCTATTCAAATCTATTCAAAGCCCTTCACTTAGGCTTTTCATAAGCTTTTTTCATTTATCATACTTTATCTATTTTAATCATATTTTATCAAAAATGGTGACTAATAGGTGACTAAAATTGAAAGGTTTGATATGGGATTTATTAATTCAAAAAAATATGATGGTGTTCAATTGTATTATAAAAGCAACAAAGATATTTCTTACTATATAAGATACAAGGATGAAGACAACAAATTAAGAAGAATAAAAATCGGTGATAAATCAAAAGGAATTACAGAAAACTATTGTAATCAAAAAAGAATAGAAATTATCAATAGTATTAGATTAGGAGAAGAACCTCCTGCTCTAGCAAAGAAGAGAAAAAAGAAAAAATCAATTACTCTTGATGAAGTGGCAAAAAAATATTTAGAAAATTTAGGTATTCACTCTGATAAAGTTACTATACGAGATATAAAAAGTAAGTATCAAAAACATATCTTTCCAATATTTGGAAATCAAGAAATTGAACGAATTAAAGTAGAAGATTTGGAAAAACTTCAAAAAGTAAAAATTAAAACTTTATCACCAAAAACTGTTAATCAAATAATAGAAATGTTTAGTACTATTTTTAATTTTGGAGTCAAAAAAGAATTATATAAAAATTTTAATCCAGCTACAAAAATTCAAAAATTCAAAATTGATAATGTAAGAGAAAAATATCTCTCAAAAGAAGAAATTGAGAAATTATATCAGAGTGTTAAAGATGACGAGCTTTTAACACTATTTTCAAAATTATCACTTACAACTGGTGGAAGACTAGGAACTATTTTAAATATACAAGTTAAAGATTTAAATTTTGAGGATAAAATGATTACTCTCAAAGATTTAAAAAATTCTAGTAGTTATAAAGGTTTTATTTGTAATGATTTATTAGAATATTTAAAAGAATATACATCTAAATTGTCTGCTAATAACTATGTTATAGGTGGTAGCTTCAAAAAATTTCCAGACAGGACTATACAAAGAAAAATGAAAAATATTTTTGATTCTCTTTTTAACGAGGGATTAGAAACTAGAGATGCTAAAAATAGAGTTGTAATACATACTCTTAGACACACTTTTGCTTCACATTTAGCTATAAATGGAACCCCAATTTTTACTATTCAAAAACTCATGAATCATAGAGATATAAAACAAACTATGAGATATGCAAAATTAGCCCCTGATAGTGGTAAAGACTTTGTTCAAAATCTTTACAAATAAAATTTCACTATATATCTTCAAGTCTCTTTAAATCTCTTCATTACAGTAATATTAATATCTATCCTAGAAAACCCATTGTAAAATTTGAAAAATCACTAAAAGGAAAAGTTATGAGAGATGACCAATATTATAACCCTGATTTAAACTATGATGTATCTGTTTTACAAGCTAGATTAGATAAGTTTAGAGAAGTAGATTACAATGAAAGATTAGAAGTTTTGGATGAAATAGAACAAGATGTAAAAATGATAAAAAGAAAAACCGAACTTGATAAGATTAGGCTTGATATAGAGTTTGAAGAATTACTTGAAACTTTAAGAATTTAATATAATCTAAACTCACCGCGAAAGCTTATGAAATGCAATGAAATAAGTCGTGGATGAGTCAACAAACGAGAGTGCGTTAGGTTAACAAGTATATACAAAATCCTCTCGTACTACCGTTTGAGGTCAAGTTATGTTTTGCTTTGCAAACTTTCACAACTTGATGAAATTTAGGATAAACAACAACTGTTAAAATTAAGAACTTACCAATTATTTTTTCATCTTAGTATTATAGGCTTATTACTCAAATAAGCTTTTAAATTGTAAATATCCAAACAAATAAAATCAAGGTAGTATAAATCTCCACCTTGATTTTTTTGTTATGTATATTTTTCACAAAGCTACTTATTTTTTTAATTTTTTTTATTATGAATGAAAATATATTTAATGGTTTTGTTAGAAGTTTAACAGATGCTTGATATCTTGATGTAAAATTTTTGGTAGATACTATTGATGAACAAAATCTTGATATAGTAGATATTATTGAATCTGTAGAAATGAATTTTTGAAAAGAATACAAGTGTGATTTTAACTACATAATGTATGAAACTTTATCAAATATTGCTTCAAATTTTATAGATGAAAATAGAGAGTTGTTTGAAAATTGTGAAAATGATGAATATGAGATTTTTACCAATTATATGGATAGTCATATATGGTTTAATGATGAGGATATTCAGAGAAAATTTGAGGAGTATTATTAGATAGAGAGGTTTTAAAACCTCTCTATCTTTAACAAAAATTTGATTTAACTCTATTATTTGATATAATGGAAGCATATTATTTTTTAAGAGGTTGATTATGACACATTTACAAACTAATGACCAATACATAGCAACTGTATTTAAGACTAAGTTTTACAATGATGAAAACAAATTTATAGAAGCTGTAAAAAAACTCTTACAAAAAGATGATGAGCTTAAAACAAGAGAATATAATTTATTAAAAGCCTATCAAGATGGGGAATTATCTATAGGGCAAGTTGCAAAATATTTGAATACATCAAAATTTGAGACTATGGAACTTTTGAAAAAATATGACATCCCTTTTATAGAAGTTGATGAAGAATATTTAAAACATGAATTTAATGCTTTTAACTAAAAAAATATGAACATTGTTATTAGTGATTCGACTGCTTTAATTCTTTTTGCTAAGTCAAACACACTACATTTTTTATCTAATTTATTTGAAAAAATCTATATTCCACAAGCTGTACATGATGAATTAAATTTTAAGGATGATATAGTTAAGTATAGAATCAATGAATTTGATAAAATTTCAATTAAACCTGTATCTGACTCATTATTATTGAGTAAAATAGCTAAATTAAATATAGATAAAGGTGAAATAGAAGCTATTACCCTTGCTTTAGAGTTGGATTTATTGCTTATTATTGATGAGAAAAAAGGTAGAAAGATAGCATTAAATCAAGGACTTAAAATTGTTGGTATACTTGGTATTTTAATAGAAAACTATAAACAAAATTTTATCACTTATGAAAAGAGCCATTTTTATTTTAAACTTTTAAAAAACAATGGTTTAAGAGTAAGTGATGAGCTAGAAGAGATATTTTATAAAAAATTAGTAACCATTCAGCACACCAATCAAATCCATAAAAAACATATATAAAAACATTCAACAGAGCCCTAAAACAAGGGGTTTATAACTACTTTTTAGCTATAATATTTCTATATAAGTTAAGAAGGGTTAT
>Ga0256834_1001369_pt1 | contig 16673 bp, 11 predicted proteins | sample 4281140metaG_FD_190536 | JGI IMG/M metagenome (GOLD analysis project Ga0256834, IMG submission 190536) | Hydrothermal vent microbial communities from East Pacific Rise, Pacific Ocean - 4281-140 | ecosystem: Environmental > Aquatic > Marine > Hydrothermal vents | place: Pacific Ocean: East...
ACATTTCAACACCTGTACAAGTAGATGTTAATGTATCTTTGATTCCTACGATTTCAATATCATCGCCTACGTGCACGATACCACGCTCGATACGACCTGTTACCACTGTTCCACGACCTGAGATAGAGAACACGTCCTCTACTGGCATTAGGTAATCACCATCTACCGCACGCTCTGGCTCTGGAATGTATGTATCCAGCGCATTCACCAGCTCTATAATTTTCTCTACGTATTTCTCTTCACCATCCAATGCTTTAAGCGCTGAACCTGTAATTACAGGTGTATCATCACCTGGAAATTCGTACATGTCTAGCAGCTCACGTATTTCCATCTCTACTAGCTCTAATAGCTCATCATCATCAACCATATCGGCTTTATTCATGAAGACTACGATGTAAGGCACACCTACCTGACGTGAAAGAAGGATATGCTCACGTGTTTGCGGCATTGGACCATCTGCTGCGGATACTACGAGTATTGCACCATCCATTTGCGCCGCACCAGTAATCATGTTCTTTACGTAATCGGCGTGACCCGGGCAATCTACGTGTGCATAGTGACGATTCTCTGATTCGTACTCTACGTGTGATGTTGAGATTGTTATTCCACGTGCTTTTTCTTCTGGCGCATTATCGATCTCGTCGAATGCTTTTACTTCACCACCCATCTTCTCTGCCATTACTTTTGTAAGCGCAGCGGTTAGTGTTGTTTTTCCATGATCAACGTGACCTATGGTGCCCACGTTGACGTGGGGCTTGTTACGTTCAAATTTCTCTTTGGACATGATCAATTACCTTTAATTTACCATCGCATTCAATGCCTTTTCAGGCACTTCAGCATATTTTGCAAATTCCATTGAGTAACTACCTCGCCCCTGCGTAGCTGAACGCAAATCAGTTGCATAGCCAAACATTTTACTCAATGGAACCTCTGCACGAATAACCTTCCCATTAGGAGCATCACCCATACCTTGAACAATGCCACGGCGACGATTTAAATCCCCCATAACATCACCCATATATTCTTCTGGCATAACTACTTCAATCTTCATTATAGGCTCAAGCATTGCAGGAGATGCAGCCAACACACCCTCCCTAATAGCTAATGAACCAGCAACCTTGAATGACATTTCACTTGAATCTACATCATGAAATGAACCATCATAAAGCGTGACCTTCACATCCAATATAGGACAACCCGCCAACACACCGTTCTGTAGCTGCTCTTCCATACCCGCCATAACCGCCGGAATAAACTCCTTTGGAATCGACCCACCAGTTATCACATCTTCAAACTCGTAACCAGAACCTTCTTCTAATGGTTCTAATTTAATCTTCACATGACCGTATTGGCCTTTACCACCCGATTGACGTACAAACTTTCCTTCTGCCTCAACCGTCTGACGAATGCACTCTCGATAAGAAACTTGCGGATCACCCACATTAGCTTCTACATCAAATTCACGCTTCATACGATCAACAATAATATCAAGATGTAATTCACCCATGCCCGATATAATCGTTTGACCCGTTTCTTCGTTCGTATGAACATTGAAAGACGGATCTTCTTGAGCCAACTTACCTAATGCTACCGACATCTTATCTTGATCGGCCGTAGTACGAGGCTCAACCGCAACCGAAATCACCGGCTCTGGAAAGTCTAATCGCTCTAATGTAATAGGATGTTGCTTTTCACAAAGCGTATCACCCGTAGTAACCTCTTTAAGCCCGACTGCAGCTGCAATATCACCTGCTCGAACTTCTTTAATTTCTTCACGAGAATTAGAGTGCATCTGTAAGATACGCCCTATTCTTTCTCGCTTACCCTTTACAGGGTTTAACACCATATCACCCGTTTTCAACATACCCGAGTAAACTCGAAAGAATGTTAGCGTACCAACAAACGGATCTGTTGCAATTTTAAATGCTAAGGCTGCAAAAGGCTCATCATCTGAAGCTTTACGCACTTCAACCTTATCACCTTCATTTTCAATAACACCCTTTACTGCAGGGACATCTAAAGGTGATGGCAAATAACGCACCACCGCATCCAACATTGTCTGCACACCTTTATTCTTAAAGGCCGAACCACACAAAGCTGGAATAATCTCTCCTGCCAGCGTACGAAGTCGTATCCCTTGATAAATCTGGGCTTCTGTCAGATCACCACCCTCAAGATACACATCCATCAATTCCTCATTAGCTTCTGCCGCAGCTTCCACTAACGATTCGCGCCATTGCCCTGCTTCTGACTGCAACTCAGCAGGAATTTCACCCAAGGTAAAATTGACACCCTTATCGCCATCATCCCAACTGATTACCTTCATTTGAATCAGGTCAACCACACCTTTAAAATCTTCTTCTACACCAACAGCAATTTGAACCGGAACAGGATTCGCACCTAAACACTCACGAATCTGCTCCACTACACGTAAAAAATCTGCCCCTATGCGATCCATTTTATTAATAAATGCAATACGCGGAACTTCATATTTATCAGCTTGTCGCCATACCGTTTCGGATTGTGGCTCTACACCACCAACCGCACAAAACACAGCAACCGCGCCATCCAATACTCTTAATGAGCGCTCAACTTCGATCGTGAAATCTACATGCCCAGGGGTATCAATTATATTGACACGATGCTCTTCAAACTGACTATCCATTCCTTTCCAGAAACAGGTAGTTGCAGCAGAGGTGATAGTAATACCTCTCTCCTGCTCTTGCTCCATCCAGTCCATTGTGGCAGCACCATCATGAACCTCACCAATCTTATGAGACACTCCCGTGTAAAATAAAACTCGCTCTGTTGTAGTGGTCTTCCCTGCATCTATATGCGCCATAATACCGACATTGCGGTAACGACCTAAGGGAGTTATACGAGCCACTTCTTTATCCTTACACTAAAACCTATACTTACCGCCTACCAACGGAAGTGAGCAAAAGCCTTATTCGCTTCAGCCATCTTATGCGTATCTTCGCGCTTCTTAACTGCAGAACCCCGCTTCTCAGAAGCATCCATTAACTCACCTGCTAATTTTAGCGCCATAGATTTCTCACCACGCTTACGCGCCGCATCAACCAACCAACGCATCGCTAAAGCATTTTGACGAGAAGCACGAACCTCTACAGGAACCTGATAGGTTGCACCGCCTACACGACGAGACTTAACCTCAACCGAAGGACGTACATTATCAAGTGCCGTATCAAGAATCTCCATTCCGTCATCACCCTTCTTTGAAGCGATCTCATCAAGTGCCACATATACTACTTTTTCAGCAATTGACTTTTTACCATCTTTCATAATGGTATTAATAAACTTTGCTAAAACTAAACTTCCGAATTTTGGATCAGGAAGGATAATACGTTTTGGGACTTCTCTTCTTCTAGGCATAAAAAACTCACTTCTTTAACAACGACTACATTCGCTTACTATTATTCAACTTTTTGCTGTGATTATATTTGCAGTCACAACAAACACTATATTTACAGAACTACTACTTAGGACGCTTAGCACCGTACTTAGAACGACCTTGCCTACGATCAGAAACACCCTGTGTATCTAATGAACCACGTACCACGTGATAACGCACACCAGGCAAATCTTTTACACGACCACCACGAATCAATACAACCGAGTGCTCTTGTAAGTTATGACCCTCACCACCGATGTAGCTACTCACCTCGAAACCATTGGTTAGACGCACACGAGCAACCTTACGCATTGCCGAGTTAGGCTTTTTAGGCGTTGTTGTATATACACGAGTACACACACCACGACGCTGTGGACAAGCCTCTAACGCAGGGACATTACTCTTTTCCATTTTGCGCTTACGAGGTTTACGCACTAATTGGTTAATAGTAGACATTAATAATTCTCTCTATACTCTTTTTAAGTAGTTCGAATCTTAATTAGCAGACTCGAAAAACAGCCAAATGACTGTCTTAACAATAAGGCGCGGAATTCTATTACCACGCGACAAACATGTCAAGACAGGACTTTTATTTTTAAAGCTTTTAGCTATATTTTTCTTAAAAATTACAAAATAGCGAAAAACTAGGAGGGGGGGTGACATTTATTTTTACTAAAAAAGGGTAGAAAACCACCCCCTTTTAGTCAAATCTAACAACCTAAGAAAAATTAATCATCCGTAGACTCAATAACTTGCTCTGGCTCCATCTCTGCAGCATTTTTCATCATTTCAGCTTCTGCTGCCAATGCTGAAAGTTGTCGTTGAACTTCTTCTTGCTTACGACGACGCTCTTGATGATGCTTAAAGCCTGTTCCAGCAGGAATCAGACGACCAACGATTACATTTTCTTTCAATCCACGAAGATCATCACGCGCACCACGAACAGAAGCTTCTGTTAACACACGTGTTGTCTCCTGGAACGAGGCTGCTGATATAAATGAATCTGTAACAAGAGATGCTTTTGTAATACCAAGCAATATGCGATCAAATTTAGCCGGAAGCTTGCCTTCTGAAACCAATGCAGCATTAGTCTCTTCAACTTTCCAAAGATCTAACTGCTCGCCTTTTAGCATACGACTATCACCAGACGTTGTGATAAGGACTTTTCTCATCATCTGCCTCGCAATAATTTCAACATGCTTATCATTAATGATTACACCCTGAAGACGATAGACCTCCTGCACCTCTTTAACCATATGCTCAGCCAAGACAACAGGACCAAGTAAACGGATAATATCGTGAGAACTTGGCTCTCCATCTGCAATCATCTCACCCTTAGCAACTTTCTCACCTTCAAATACATCAAGATTACGCCACTTAGGAATCAATACTTCATAATGATCACCACTATCTGGCGTAATGACTAAACGCTTTTTGCCCTTAGTCTCTTTACCCCATGAGAATGTACCTGATATTTCAGCCAAGATTGCTGGCTGCTTTGGCTTTCTAGCCTCAAACATATCTGCAACACGAGGTAGACCACCCGTGATATCACGCGTCTTCGATGATTCTTGTGCCAGTCTTGCCAACACATCACCAACCTGCACCTTAACACCATTAGTCAATCCTACTACAGCACCACCTGCCAATGGGTATTGAACTGGAATTTCTGTATTTTCGAAGAATAAAGTATCACCCTTATCATCCAATAATCGAATCATAGGGTTTAAATCTTTAGCACCTGCACCACGTGCAGCAGGATCTGTAACCACTGTAGAACTTAGACCAGTCATATCATCGATATTAGTATTGATTGTAGAACCATCAACAAAATCAACGAAATCAACCGTACCTGCCACCTCCGTAACAATTGGATGCGTATGCGGGTCCCATGTAGCAACCTCTTGACCTGCCTCAATGGTATCACCATCTTTAATAGTAACTACCGCACCATAAGGAAGCTTGTAACGTTCTTTCTCTCGACCTTGATCATCAAGTACGCTGATAACACCCGAACGAGAAACAGTTACTAAGTTTTCATCTTTATTAACAACCGTCTTAACATTACTTAAATGTGCAGCACCTGTATTTTTAACAACAATGTTATTGTCTGCAGCTGATCGACTTGCCGCACCACCTATATGGAAAGTACGCATAGTTAACTGTGTACCTGGCTCACCGATAGACTGTGCAGCAACAACACCAACTGCCTCACCCAAGTTAACTAAGTGGCCACGACCCAAATCACGCCCATAACATTGTGCACAAACACCTTTTCTGGTATCGCAGCTGATTGCAGAGCGCACGATAATCTCATCAACACCCAAATCTTCTAGTTTTGAAACCCACTCTTCATCAAGTAGTGTTCTTGCTGGGATAACAACTTCACCTTTATAGTTTTCTACATCGACTGCCGTTACACGACCTAACACACGAGCACCTAATGGCTGTACAACATCACCACCTTCGATGATTGGCTTCATTACTAAACCATCGCTAGTTCCACAGTCATCCAGTGTTACCACCATATCTTGCGAAACATCAACTAAACGACGTGTTAAGTAACCCGAGTTCGCAGTTTTCAATGCTGTATCTGCTAGACCCTTTCGAGCTCCGTGAGTCGATATAAAGTATTGTAATACGTTCAAGCCTTCACGGAAGTTTGAAGTGATCGGTGTCTCGATGATTGAGCCATCCGGCTTAGCCATCAAACCACGCATACCCGCTAACTGACGAATCTGAGCTGCAGAACCACGAGCTCCAGAGTCTGCCATCATGTAAATAGAGTTAAATGATTCTTGCTGGACTGTCTCTCCCTCGGCATTAACCACATCCTCAGTACCCATACCATCCATCATTGCCTTAGCAACTTGCTCATTGGTACGCGCCCAAATATCAACAACCTTATTATAACGCTCGCCTTGAGTTACCAAACCAGAAGCATATTGATTTTCGATTTCTTTAACATCATCTTCAGAACGACCAATAATTTCAGCCTTTTCTTTCGGGATCATCATATCATCCGCACAGAAAGAAACACCTGCTAAAGTTGCGTACTTATAACCTGTATACATTAACTGATCAGCCAAAACAACCGTATCTTTTAGACCTACACGACGATAGCCCTCATTGATAACACCTGAGATAGCTTTTTTCTTCATCACACAGTTGATTAGCTCAAACGGCATACCTTCTGGCAATACTTCGGATAAAATTGCACGACCTACTGTCGTTTCTAATCGACGTGTACGGAATACTTTTTCACCATTTTTATCGATATCACTATCAGAAATACGCACTTGTACTTTTGCATGAAGGTGTGCCTTACCTGCTTCATAAGCACGCTTAGCCTCTTCAATATCTGCAAAAATCATTCCTTCGCCTAGCGCGTTTACACTTTCACGCGTCATGTAGTAGAGGCCTAGTACGATATCTTGTGACGGTACGATAATTGGCTCACCATTTGCAGGGGACAATACGTTATTGGTTGCCATCATCAATACACGTGCTTCTGTTTGCGCCTCAAGAGACAATGGTACGTGTACCGCCATCTGATCACCATCGAAGTCAGCATTAAATGCTGAACACACCAGTGGGTGCAACTGTATTGCTTTACCTTCAATCAATACTGGCTCAAATGCCTGAATACCTAAACGGTGAAGTGTTGGTGCACGATTAAGCATGATTGGATGCTGACGAATAATCTCAGCAAGAATATCCCAAACCTCAGGAGTTTCACGCTCAACTAACTTCTTAGCAGCTTTGATTGTTGTAGCCAAGCCACGACGCTGTAACTTACCGAAAATAAATGGCTTAAATAACTCTAATGCCATTTTCTTAGGAAGACCACACTGGTGCAGCCTTAGCGCAGGACCAACTACGATTACCGAACGACCAGAGTAATCAACACGTTTACCCAGTAAGTTTTGACGGAAACGACCCTGCTTACCTTTGATCATATCTGCCAAAGATTTAAGTTGTCGACGATTAGAACCAGTTATTGCACGACCACGACGACCATTATCTAATAACGCATCAACAGACTCTTGCAACATACGTTTTTCATTACGCACGATAATATCTGGCGCATTCAAATCCAGCAAACGACGAAGACGATTATTACGGTTAATTACTCGACGGTATAAATCATTAAGATCAGAAGTTGCAAAACGACCACCTTCTAACGGCACTAATGGACGTAGATCAGGCGGTAGAACAGGAAGAACTGTCATGATCATCCAATCTGGCTTATTTCCAGACTCAAGGAATGACTCCATTAACTTAGTTCTTTTACTAATACGCTTTAATTTTGTCTCAGAGTTTGTGTTGTTAGCTTCCTCATCAAGATCAACAATTGCTTCTTTGATATCGACTGTTCTCAACATTTTAAGAACTGCTTCAGCGCCCATACCTGCATCGAATTCATCACCAAATTCTTCTACAGCCTCAAGATAAGCTTCATCGCTTAGCAGTTGACCACGCTCTAGTGTTGTCATACCAGGCTCTACAACCACAAATGCCTCAAAATACAATACGCGTTCAATATCACGTAAAGTCATATCAAGAAACAAACCAATACGCGAAGGTAGTGATTTCAAAAACCAAATATGTGCCACGGGACAAGCTAGATCAATATGACCCATACGATCACGACGTACTTTAGTATTTGTAACTTCAACACCACATTTTTCACAAACCACACCACGGTGCTTTAAACGTTTGTACTTGCCACACAGACACTCATAGTCTTTTACTGGGCCAAATATCTTGGCACAGAACAAACCATCACGCTCAGGCTTAAATGTACGGTAGTTAATTGTTTCTGGCTTCTTAACCTCACCATAAGACCATGAACGGATAACTTCAGGCGATGCTAAACCAATACGAATTGCATCGAATTCTTCTGTGTCTTTCTGCTGTTTGAAAATATTCAGCAGATCTCCCATGCCTTTATTCATCATAACGTCACCTACCTATTTATTGTCTTTTTCAAGTTCAATGTGAAGACCTAATGAACGGATCTCTTTCATCAACACATTAAAGGATTCTGGCATACCTGCTTCCATATGAAGATTCCCATCTACTATATTTTTGTACATACGGTTACGGCCTTGAACATCATCCGATTTAACCGTAAGCACCTCTTGAAGAGTATAAGCTGCACCATAAGCTTCTAGCGCCCATACTTCCATCTCACCGAAGCGCTGACCACCAAACATGGCTTTACCACCCAGAGGCTGCTGTGTAACCAAACTGTATGGACCTGTAGAACGCGCATGCATTTTATCATCAACCAAGTGATTCAATTTCAGCATATGCATATAACCCACAGTAATCTTTCTTTCAAAAGCTTTACCTGAACGACCGTCATATAAAGTGGTTTGACCAGATTCTGGTAAATCAGCCAACTGAAGCATTCGCTTAATTTCTAGTTCAGACGCACCATCAAACACCTGCGTTGCCATTGGCACACCTTTGCGCAAGTTTGAAGCCATTTCTGCGACTTCTTCATCAGTCATTTCACTGATATCACCCTGCTCTGGGTTTCCATCCGTAGAATATATTTCTGTTAAGAATTTACGCACATTTTCAATCTTTGCTTGCTCATCGATCATACGACCAATTTTCTCACCAAGACCTTTTGCCGCCCAACCTAAATGCATTTCAAGAACCTGACCTACATTCATTCGAGAAGGTACACCTAATGGATTCAAACAAATATCTACTGGTACACCATTCTCATCATAAGGCATATCTTCAACAGGCACGATGCGCGAAACAACACCTTTATTACCGTGGCGGCCAGCCATCTTATCACCAGGCTGCATGCGACGCCTAACAGCAACATAGACTTTCACAACCTTAAGAACACCAGGCGCTAAATCATCTCCAGCTGTGATTTTATCTTTTTGCTTTTGCAGTCGTTCTTCGTAGAATTTTCTTTGATCTATCAATAAAGCACCTAAATTTTCTAGTTGCTTATTAATATCCTCATTCTTCATTCGTAACGAAAACCACTCTTTCTTATCTAGATCAGCAAGGTAAGCTTTTGTTACTTTTCCACCCACTTTAATTCCAGCAGGGCCACCATCCACAACTTTGTTCAACACTAGCTTTTCAACACGCGTATAAACATCGTCTTCAAATACAAACAATTCATCACGTAAATCGTTACGTACTTTAGATAATGCACTTTCTTCTAATGCAATTGCACGCGCATCTTTTTCAACACCATCACGTGTAAATACCCGCACATCGATGACCGTACCAAACATGCTTGATTTAACACGTGAAGAGGTATCTTTTACATCAGATGCTTTCTCACCGAAGATAGCACGGAGTAGCTTTTCTTCTGGAGTTAATTGGGTTTCACCTTTTGGCGTCACTTTACCAACTAAAATGTCTCCAGGCTTAACCTCTGCACCAACATGAACAATTCCAGACTCATCTAATTTAGACAGTAGGTGCTCGCTTACATTAGGAATATCCGCTGTTATCTCTTCAGCACCAAGCTTGGTATCACGAGCCAAACAAGAAATTTCTTCGATATGCACTGAGGTGAATCGATCTTCTTCAATAACACGTTCTGAAACTAGAATTGAGTCCTCAAAGTTATATCCATTCCATGACATAAATGCAATCTTGATATTCTGACCTAAAGCCAACTCACCTAAATCTGTAGAAGAACCATCAGCCAATACATCACCACGAGCAATCACATCACCTACTTTTACAATCGGCTTTTGATTAACACAGGTATTTTGGTTAGAGCGCGTATATTTAATGAGATTATAAATATCAACACCACCCTCCTGAGCCTCATCATCATTCACACGAATAACAATACGTGAAGCATGAACAGCTGAAATCGTACCACCACGCTTTGCCACTACAGTAGAACCAGAGTCAACTGCAACAACACGTTCCATACCCGTACCACAAACTGGAGTTTGAGCCCTTAGACATGGTACGGCCTGACGTTGCATGTTTGAGCCCATCAAAGCACGGTTCGCATCATCATGCTCAAGGAAAGGAATCAATGATGCAGCTACCGAAACTATCTGTTTTGGCGATACATCCATGTATTGGACTTCTTCTGGCGCAGACAGCATAAATTCATTTTGGAAACGACATGAAATCATATCGTTAGTAAACTTACCTTTTGCATCCAATACAGCATTTGCTTGAGCAATAACGAAGCGCGACTCCTCAATAGCAGAAAGATAATCTATATCACTACTCACCATGCCATCTTTTACTTTGCGGTAAGGCGTTTCTAAAAAACCATAATCATTTGTTTTTGCAAAAACAGCCAGCGAGTTAATCAAACCAATGTTTGGTCCTTCAGGTGTTTCAATAGGACATACGCGACCATAGTGAGTAGGATGCACATCTCGCACTTCAAAACCCGCTCTCTCACGCGTTAGACCACCAGGACCCAATGCTGAAATACGACGCTTGTGTGTAATCTCCGACAGAGGATTATTTTGATCCATAAACTGAGATAACTGACTCGAACCAAAGAACTCTTTTACCGCTGCAGACACTGGCTTAGCATTAACCATATCTTGAGGCATCAAACCTTCACTCTCAGCAACAGTTAAACGTTCTTTAACTGCACGTTCAACACGAACTAGACCTATACGGAAGGCATTCTCGGCCATCTCACCAACACTTCGTATACGGCGATTTCCTAAGTGATCAATATCATCGATCACACCATGACCATTACGAATATCTATCAATGTTTTTAGAACATTAACAATATCAGAATCAGTTTTCCCCGAAGCTTTAATAGCCTCATATTGAGCCCCATAAGCCTCAACCAATAGCTTAGAAGCTGCATCTGTACGACCCGAAAGGTAACCAAGGTCAAATAATATTGAAGGACCAGTCTCTATATCATATTCAAGACGACGATTGAACTTCATACGCCCAACTGCCGACAAATCATAACGCTCTTCAGAGAAAAACAAGTTATGGAATAAATTCTCTGCCGCTTCCTTTGTAGGTGGCTCACCAGGACGCATCATACGATAGATTTCTATCATGGCTTCTAATGGAGTTTGTGCCGCATCCACCTTTAAGGTATTTGAAATAAACGGACCACAATCCAATTCATTAGTATAAATTATATCAAATTTCTTAATATCATTTTCACGCAACAACTCAATCAACTCTTCTGTTAATTCTGCGTTAGCTTCAGCTATAAACTCACCTGTCGATGTATCAACAATATTATGAGCAAGCATTTTCCCATGAATATAATCTTCAGGAACTTCCAGTTTTTTAACTTTGGCTTTTTCGAGCTTACGAACATGTTTAGCAGTAATTCGACGACCAGACTCAACAATCTTTTCGTCATCTACCATAATATCAAATGAAGCCAGCTCTCCTCTTAACCGCTCAGGATCAAGCTCCATTAACACTTTAGTTTTTTGCAAAGTTACTGTTAATTTATCGAAGAAACAATTCAAAATTTCTTCTGTCTCCATACCCAAAGCACGAAGAAGAATTGTTGCAGGTAATTTCCTACGACGATCTATACGAACAAAAACTGCATCTTTAGGGTCAAACTCAAAATCCAACCAAGACCCACGATAAGGAATCACTCGAGCATTATGAAGCAACTTACGAGCTGTATTTGTCTTACCTTTATCATGATCGAAGAACACACCAGGAGAACGATGTAATTGAGAAACAATTACACGCTCAGTACCATTGATTACAAAAGTACCCTTCTCTGTCATAAGAGGCATTTCGCCCAAATACACATCCTGTTCTTTAATATCTTTAACAACTTTCGTCTTCTTCGGCGCATCTTTATCATAGATCACCAAACGCAAAGTAGCTCGCAAAGAAGTTGCGTATGTGAGGCCACGCTGCTGACATTCTCGCACATCAAAAACAGGCTCGGCCAAGTTATAGTCAACATACTCCAACATTACAAAGCCAGAATAACTAACTATTGGGAATACAGAGTTGAACGCACCATGCAAGCCAGCATCTCTACGCTCCTCAACAGGAACATCAGTTTGCAAATACTGGCGATAAGACTCCAGTTGAATTGCTAAAAGATACGGTATATCCAACACTTGGGGGCGTTTACCAAAATCCTTACGGATACGTTTTTTCTCAGTAAAAGACAGAGCCATCTTATTTCCTCTTACGAAACCTATTCAGCACTTACATACAGGAGCAAGGGTTACAACCTGCAAGCATTCTCTAGCGAACAACACTAAAGAATTAAAATTCTTAACACTTAAATGAATGAAATATATTTAAGCGACAAAAGGCCGACAGTGAAACTACACTGTCAGCCTATTGATTTACGAAAAAAGAAATTCTTTTTTCGTAATTGAAGTAATTACTTCAATTCTACTGTAGCACCAGCTTCTTCAAGCTGCTTTTTGGTCTCTTCAGCATCATCTTTAGAAACACCTTCTTTAACAGTAGCTGGAGCACTCTCTACCATTTCTTTCGCTTCTTTTAGACCAAGACCAGTGATAGCACGAACTGCTTTGATAGCAGATATCTTATTATCGCCGAAACTAGTCATTATTACGTCAAATTCAGACTGCTCTTCTGCAGCTCCACCAGCGTCGCCGCCTGCTGCTGGAGCAGCAGCTACAGCAGCAGCAGCAGAAACGCCAAATTTTTCTTCCATATCAGAAATCAGTTCAACGATCTCCATTACACTCATGCTTGATATTGCTTCTAGAATATCATCTTTAGAAACAGCCATTGTATTTCTCCTAAACCTAAATCAGTAAGCCACTAAGTGACTATAAATTAATATTAATAAATAAAACTATCTAACAAAAACCGACCTAATATAACTAGGCGGCTTTTGAGTCACGAACAGCAGCAACAGTACGAACAAGTTTTCCTGGTACCTCATTAAGCGTACGAGCAAGTTTTTCAACAGGTGCTCTAAACGTAGCGGCCAAAATAGCCAACGCTTGATCACGTGTAGGCAACTTAGCCAGACGATCAATTTCGGAAGCAGCAAGCAACTCTCCACCAACGGAAAGCATTTTCACCTCTAACTTGTCGTGCTCTTTAGCAAAGTCTTTTAAAACTCTAGCCGCAGCACCTGGGTCTTCTTGCGAAAACGCCAACACCAACGGACCAACAAAGCCATCACTCATACATGCAAAATCTGTATCAGCTAGGGCAAGTTTTGCCAGATTATTCTTCACTACACGTAAGTAAACACCACCTTCACGCGCTTTAACACGCAATTCAGTCATCTCTACTACGCTTAATCCATGGTACTCTGCAGCAACCGCGGAATGAGCATCTGAAGCAACTGCAGCAACCTCAGAGACAATCTTCTTCTTGTCTTCAAAAGTTAATGCCACAACATTTACCTCTTTTAATTCGGTAGCATAAACCACCGTTAATCAAACACTTAACCAGAAAAACAGCCAAGCATCGTACAACGACGTGCCCCAAATCAACCGATTTAGGTTACGCCATCTACGCAGGAAATATTAAGCCCTCGTTTCAATCACACAAGATGAGTAAAATAAAAACACCTACGGTCTTTGATGACATACAACCAAGTATATCCATCATCAGCTCTTCGCAAGCGAAAAGCCTAAGCCCACAATAACATGAGCAAATTCATGACCTAAAAAAACTAGATCAATTTATCTTTAATTTTTTATGACTCTACAGTTGCGGTATCAACACCTAAACCAGCACCCATGGTACTAGAAACTGAAATCTTTTTAAGAAAAACACCTTTCGCAGAAGTTGGCTTACCCTTCACAAGGGCAGCAATTAGCGCATTAAGATTCTCTTCAAGTGCCTTTGCATCAAAATCTACATTACCAATACCACAATGAATAATTCCAGCTTTATCAGTACGAAAACGAACCTGACCACCTTTAGCATTCTTTACAGCAGTAGCAACATCAGCAGATACAGTACCAACTTTAGGGTTTGGCATAAGACCTCGCGGACCAAGAACCTGACCCAGCTGGCCAACAACACGCATAGCATCTGGACTTGCAATTACAACATCAAAATCCATATTGCCTTTTTTAACTTCAGCAGCAAGATCTTCCATTCCAACAATATCTGCACCAGCTGCTTTTGCAGCTTCAACATTATCACCTTGAGTAAATACCGCCACACGAACTGTTTTACCCGTACCGTTTGGCAATACAACTGAACCACGAACAACCTGATCTGATTTACGAGGATCAACACCCAGATTTACACTCACATCCACACTTTCAACAAAGCCTGCTTTAGGCAAGTCTTTCAGCAACTCAAATGCCTCTAATGAAGAATACAGATGATCAACCTTAACTTTTTCTTGAATTAGCTTTTGACGCTTAGTTAACTTAGCCATTACTTAACACCCTCAACATCTAGACCCATACTACGAGCACTGCCCGCGATCGTACGTACAGCAGCATCCATATCTGCAGCCGTTAAATCAGGCTCTTTCGCAGTAGCAATTTCTTCCAACTGCGCACGTGTAACCGTTCCAACTTTTTTCGTATTCGGAACACCACTACCTTTTTGAATGCCTGCCGCTTTTCTTAATAAGACAGCTGCCGGAGGCGTCTTAGTAACATATGTAAAACTACGATCGTTATAAACAGTGATAACAACTGGAATTGGCATTCCTTGTTCAATACTTTGAGTCTCTGCGTTAAACGCCTTACAAAACTCCATAATATTAATACCAGCCTGACCCAACGCAGGACCAACAGGTGGACTGGGATTTGCCTGCCCCGCAGGAACCTGCAGCTTCAGATACGCATCTACTTTTTTAGCCATTTTCACATACTCCTGAGTTCAAACGTTATCAGCAAGCCAGCACACCAAAAGACATGCTAATCCCCATCAAACTCCTCATCATTAATTTCAATAAATCAGGTTTTCTCAACCTGAAAAAACTCTAGCTCAACCGGAGTTGAACGTCCAAATATCTGCACAGCAACACGCATTGTACTTTTTTCGTAGTTAACATCTTCAACCACACCACTAAAGTCATTAAACGGCCCATCATTAACACGAACCACTTCACCAACTTCAAATAACACTCGAGGACGAGGCGCAGTAACACCCTCCTCCATGCGATTCATTATTGCCGCAACTTCTTTTTCAGTAATTGGCGCTGGCTTATCACTTGTACCACCAATAAAACCTAAAACACGAGGTGTATTCTTCACCAAATGCCAGCTTTCATCATTAAGCTCTAGCTCAACCAAAACATAACCCGGAAAAAACTTACGTGTACTTTTGCGCTTTTGACCTTCACGCATTTCCACCACTTCTTCCGTAGGAATCAAGATTTCACCAAAAAATTCCTGCAAACCAAGACGCTCTATTCTCTCTCTAAGCGCATCTCTAACCTTCATTTCATAGTTAGAATAAGCATGAACAACAAACCACTGCATTGCCATATTAACTACCCACCGATAACAACGCTTTAACGCCCGCACCTAACAACATATCAACAAACCATAAAAATATTGCCAATATTACAACCAAAATAAACACAATCAACGTTGTCTGTATTGTCTCAGCACGCGTAGGCCAAACCATCTTACGAACCTCAGTCCGTGACAGCCCCAAAAACCCAACCAACCCCCTACCCTTGACTGTAGTCAACGTCACACCAATAGCAACACCCACCATAGCCAACAGACCTAAAACACGGTACAAAAGAGACTGCTCTTCGAAATAATAGAAACCAACAATACCCGCTATCAAAATCGCCAGCGCAAGCAACAGCTTGATAGTATCGAACAGTGAACCCTGTGCTTCTGTCTTAGTTGCCATATTTTGGTAATTTCGGCTTGCCTTCAGCCTATCCCTATCTACAAATAACTATTTAATACTTCAAATATCACTAATTTCAGAATGGCAGGCCAGGAGGGACTCGAACCCCCAACAATCGGTTTTGGAAACCGGTGCTCTACCAATTGGAGCTACTGGCCTAGTATATTCAAACTAGGTTTTCTGAAACAACAAAAGAACGAAGAATAACCACTCCAACAAAAGTCGTGCAATTACGCTTCGCTCTTTAAAAGGACGCGGAGTATAGCAGAAAGATTCAATTACTCAATACTAATTTCCACAACCATTATCTTACTCAGTTATCACTTATTAAGAAACAACCTTAGCTACAACACCCGCACCTACAGTACGACCACCTTCACGGATAGCAAAACGTAAGCCGTCTTCCATCGCAATAGGATTGATTAGTGTTACAACCATTTTTACGTTATCGCCT
>Ga0256834_1001370_pt1 | contig 16654 bp, 15 predicted proteins | sample 4281140metaG_FD_190536 | JGI IMG/M metagenome (GOLD analysis project Ga0256834, IMG submission 190536) | Hydrothermal vent microbial communities from East Pacific Rise, Pacific Ocean - 4281-140 | ecosystem: Environmental > Aquatic > Marine > Hydrothermal vents | place: Pacific Ocean: East...
ATTTGAAGAAGAATATTTAGGTGATAACAATCAAGTGATTGCTCCACATACTGGTCAGCCAGCTTTTACTGTGCCTATGGGGTTTACTAGTGAGGGCTTACCCGTTGGCTTACAATTTTTAGGTAGAATGTTTAGTGAACCTACATTGATACGATTATCATATAGCTATGAACAAGGCACTAAGCATAGAAAACCTCCTTTGTTTGTTAAAAATTAATTTTTTAATTTAATCTGGCAACTATTTAATTACAATTGGTAATCTAATATGTGATTTATATTTTGACGAATGATGTATTTTATTATGAGCTACAATACCAATCTTTTCATCATAATTTTTTCCACCAGTATTTAAATTTCTTGCAAAACGCGGAAAATTACTACTAGAAATTTCAATTCTTACTCTATGTCCTTTTTTAAAAAAATTACTTGTAGACATAGGTGTTAAGCTTATCTTATACACTTCACCTTTTTTCATAAACATCTGTTTATCATAACCGTCTCTATATCTTACACGCTGAATTGTTTCATCAAGATTATAAGCACGACCGTCAGGATAAACGTCAATTAGTTTTATCGTAAAATCAGTATCTTTCACATCTGAAGAAACATACAATGTAGATTCTATAAAACCAGAAATCTCAATTCCCTCGTTTAAGATATCAGTAGTGTAAACCAAAATATCGTCTCTTTTTTCCATTTCTTGTTGATCATAAGCACCTCCTTTTACTGCACCACCAGTACAACAAACATTTCCTCCATAAGACTTTACAGGATTCATTGGATCATAAGTAAATGTGTCTGGTCTATCTTTATTCTGCTTTCTTTTTGATAATTTACCATCTCCATTAAGGCTATTAGCATTCCCATTACTTTTTAAATAATAAGTAATCATTTTTGTATTTTCTGGAGGCCATGATTGAGATCCTTGCCACTTATTACTTCCCATAGTATAATATTGAACCCTAGGAGTTATCTCTTTAAAATTATTTTTTTCTCCTTTTAACCACATATCAAACCAAGCATAAATCTGTTCGTCATGATTAAACCTTGCATCACCAACACTACGCTCTCCAACTATTGTGTTTTCTGTAGATCGGGTATAAGCACAATGCATGGTCGGGGCAATGATTAAATACTGATTATCTTTTATTTCTTTATTTTTTGCATTATTTCTAACATGATTAAAAAGTGCTAAATTTGGACTAATAGAAACATCATACCAAGATGTAAACCAAAAGCTAGGAATATTAATCTCCATATTATCATGGTATAAGCCACCTTTATACCAATCTTCATGGCTTGGTGTACGACGAATCATTTTATCAAAAATCTCTCGTTTACCATTAATATTTATTAATATGTCTTGAATGGGTAAATGTTCCATGGCTTTAGCCATATCTACTTTTGGATTTTTAGGAGCTAAATCATAGAATCTTGAAATTCGTATCAAATCTTCTTGTGTAGCTCCTGCTGGAATTCTTGGCTTAAATTTATCATGCTCAACACTGTATAGCCAAGAAAAAAACAACATTTGCTCCACACCTCCTCTGTACCAATTACCTTGTTCTAAGTACTTCCCAACTCTTCCAACACCAGCACCATACCCTTGTGGAATCATAGTTGCAAGAGAAGGATGGTCTAAAGCTGCAACAGCCATTTGCCATTCGGCTGTAGATGAACAACCCAATAATCCTATTTTACCATTAGACCAAGACTGAGTTTTCATCCATGTAAAAGCATCATAACCATCTGTTAAAGGTACTCCAAGAATGTCCCATTCTCCTTCAGAAAAATAACGTCCACGCTCATTTTGAACCACATAGGCATAACCTCGCTTTACAGCTTCATATGCTCTTGTTGCAGTTCTATTTATTTGCTTCCCGTCACCCCATGAGTTGAAATTATAAGGTGTTCTTGAAAAGATAATAGGCACTTTTTCTTTGGTTTTTGGTCGATAAATGTCTGTAGCCAATCTAAGACCATCTCTCATTGGCATCATCATTTTTTGTTCAACAATTGCTATTTTTTCTAATTTTTGAAGAACATCATTTTGGGCATACAGGTTTACATTTCTAAATAACAAACAAGTAAGAATAAATACAAAATAGGTGATTTTTTTCATGTTAAAATCCTTTTAGTTACAAGTATACATATTTAAAATCAATCAGAAGTTAATAAAATCACAGCTTTTAAGAATAGTTACTGTTTGGTATATAACACATTACAACCTAGCCTTTCATCAAATACATACCTAAAAATACAGCTGCAAAACCTAAGGTAAAACTACCTATTGTGTAGATAAAAAAACTTGTGAAATCACCTGACTTTAAAAAAATATGGTTCTCATAAGCAAAAGTAGAAAAAGTTGTAAAACCACCACAAAACCCTGTAGCTAACAATAAGGTTTGATTTTGACTTAAAGTATCATTCTTTAGTGCTAGCCCTAAAATTACTCCAATAAATAAACTTCCTATAATATTAGCTAAAAATGTACCATAAGGTATTCCATCTGCACTGTTATTAAAATATTTTGACAGAACAAACCTTGCCATACTACCAAAACCTCCACCAAAAAAAACCAATAATAGTTGTTTCATTTCATCTCTAGTCCTTCAAAATTGAAGGTTTTTATTTTTCACTACTTATCATTAATAACTTAAATTTCAACAAGAGAATAATCACTAAAAATCAACTTCACTAAGTTGATAATGTTATTAGATTTTAATCTCCTACAATTTCACTTTATCAGCATCAGCTGCATTCCATTTTCCTGTAATTGTCCCTTTATTTAAAATAACAATACCTGGATTTGCTCTTATCATAGTTTTTAAAGCTATATCATCGCAAAACAACAGATCAAATTCTAGTTTAAACTGCTCTTTTATCTTTAAAAAATCTTCTTCTTTTGAAGAAGATATAGCATAAACATCATAACCTTCTTGTAATGCTCTTGTAGAAAATGTTACAATTTTAGTCAACAAATTAGTATCTGTTTTATTTAAATCATGCATTACAATTAAGACTAATCTTTCTTTTTGAAATAATAGTTCTGCCTGATCAAAACCTCCAAGTTCCATAGTAAAATCATGAATCGGGGGTTCATATCCTTTTTCTAACAATACTGTTTTTCTATCTACAAAAGTTGCTCCTTCAATTTCCCAAGGTTTTTCTTCTGTTGTGTATTCTTTATCTTCTCCATTTACCTTATAAATCCAAGTATCTTCATAAACATCTTGCTTTGCTCCTTCAGGAATAATCATCCCTTTAGGTATATCATTACCTATCGCATAAGCTCTAAAATCAATAATTGGTAAATGTTGTAAGACGTAATAGGTAATAAATAAGAAGCTTGCAAAAGCTATAAACGAAGCTCTGCTAGCAAAATTCTTACTAAAAACAGCCTTGATATGCTTTGTAGTAAACAACAAGAACAGAATCAAAACAACCAAAATGATATTCTTATAAAATGTCTCCCATGGTGTCAAGGTTATTGCATCACCAAAACAACCACAGTCTGTAACCTTATTATAATAGGCAGAATACCATGTTAAAAACAAAAAGACAAGTGTGAGTACCATTAGGCTTCTAACTGTAAATTTAGATTTAAAGCCAACTAACAGCATCACCCCTAGCATAATTTCAGCTACAATTAAAACTATAGAAAATTGTAAAGCATACGGACTCAAAAACTCCAAATTCAATACATCTGCAGCAAAATAGTCTTGAAATTTGTAAGCTGAACCCAAAGGGTCTATCAGTTTTACAAATCCTGAAAAAATAAAAGTTGCTGCTACTAAAACCCTAGCTATATGTGTTAAAATTTTCATACGTATCTTTTCTCTATAAAAAATTATTATTGATAATCTTCATTCATTAAAATCAATGCGAATACTGCATAGTTAATCATATCTTGATAATTAGCATCTATTCCTTCAGAGACCAAAGTTTTACCCTTATTATCTTCAATTTGTTTTACTCGTAATAGCTTTTGTAAAATCAAATCTGTTAAAGAACTAACACGCATATCTCGCCAAGCTTCACCATAATCATGATTTTTATTTTCCATTAATTCTTTAGTCAAACGCAAATGCTTGTCGTACAAATCAGCAGCCTCATTAACAGATAAATCTGGCTGTTCAACTACTCCTTTCTCTAACTGAATTAATGCCATAATTGAATAATTAATAATACCTATAAACTCAGGTATTTCATCTTCATCAACTTTTTTAATATCATTCTGTTGTAACTGACGAATTCGTTGAGCTTTAATAAAAATTTGATCGGTTAAGGATGGCAATCTTAAAATACGCCAAGCACTACCGTAATCTTTCATTTTATTTACAAAAAGGTCTCGGCATTTTCGAATTACAATATCATACTGTTCAGAGGTCTTCTGCATAATTAATCTTCTTACTTCTTTACCATTAAAATGGTGCTAAATTCATTTCTTATAACTATTTGACGAATTTATGAAAAACTTACTAATTAATCTTTTTCAATTGTTTATTTTTACGTAACTATTCAACTGAGGTGCTTTTGAGGTAAGAAAGGATAGCTTTTTTTAATAGATAAAGCTCATTTTTATTAGCATAACATTGTTTCGGTAATAAAAATAGCTGAAATTATAGTGGAAAAATATTTTTTAGCCAAAATGACTTTAGTTGAATAATTATATAGTTTACTAAAATAATTTAAACCTATGAAGCGTATTGCTGTTTTTTGCGGATCAAGTATTGGGTATAATTCCATTTATGTAAATGCTGCAAAAGAATTGGGCAACTATTTTGCTAAGCACAATATTGGCTTGGTTTATGGTGGTGGAAAAATAGGATTAATGGGTACTATTGCTGATACACTTATAGAAAATAATGGTGAAGTAATTGGTGTAATTCCTCATTTACTCAGGCATAAAGAAGTTGTACACACTACCATTACAAAAATGATCGTCACAAAAAAAATGTCTAAGCGAAAAGTGAAAATCAGCAAATTGGCTGATGGATATATTGCATTAGCAGGAGGATTTGGAACCTTAGATGAAATTTTTGAAGCTCTTACATTAGGGCAATTAAGCATTGAAAGCAAACCTATTGGCCTTTTAAATACCAATAGATATTTTGACCATATATTACTTCAATTAGATGTAATGGTAAAAGAAGGGTTTCTAAAACAAAACAATAGAGACATGCTTTTGGTAAGCGATAATATTGAAGAACTCATTACTAAAATGAAAAATTACAAGGCACCAGAAATGTCAAAGGTCGTAAATACCGTTGCAAGTAAATAGTGTTCAAAATTGAAAAATAAATAAAAGCATGCACATTAATTGTAAAGGAAAGCTTATAGATTTATCCTCTCCGAAAATAATGGGAATACTGAACATTACACCAGATTCCTTTTACGATGGAAACACTTTAAAAAGCGACAAAGACATTCTTTTAAGGACTGAAAAAATGCTAATAGAAGGAGCTACATTTATAGATGTAGGTGGATATTCTTCAAGGCCTAATGCAAAAAATGTTAATGCAAAAGAAGAGCTACAAAGGGTAGTACCTGTCATTAAATTATTGAATAAAGAATTTCCTAAAAGTTTAATTTCCATCGATAGTTTTAGAAGTAAAATAGCTTTTGAGGCTATACAAAATGGGGCTTGCTTAGTCAACGATATTTCTGCTGGTACAATGGATAATAATATGTTTAATACTGTAGCAAAATTACAAGTACCATATCTAATAATGCATATGCAAGGCACTCCTCAGGATATGCAAAACAACCCTGAATATAATGATATTGTAAAAGAAATCATTCTTTATTTCTCTGAAAAAATCTATCAGTTAAGGCAATTACAAGTCAATGACATTATTATAGATGTAGGTTTCGGTTTTGGTAAAACTTTAGAACAGAATTATCAATTACTTAATAATTTAGTTTTATTTAAAAGCTTAGAAGTACCAATTCTCAGTGGTCTTTCAAGAAAATCTATGCTTTATAAATTATTAAACACCAATCCTGAAAAAGCTTTAAACGCTACAACTGTTGCTAATACAATAGCCTTAATGAATGGTAGTAATATTTTAAGAGTACATGATGTAAAAGAAGCAAATGAAACCATTAAAATATTTCTGACTTTAAAAGCCTAGTATTTCTACACAAATACTTCGGCATCATTTTTGTTCATCTTTTGTTAACCTCGCCTTAATAAAATAACTCAAACTCTTGAGTAATTTTCAATGTTTAACTTCTTAAAAACAACATTATGAGCGACAGAAACATTCCAGAAATCAATGCAGGATCTATGGCTGATATTGCATTTCTATTATTGATCTTTTTTTTGGTTACCACAACACTTGATTCTGAAATTGGTATATTTAAGCGTTTACACGAAAAACAGACTGAAATTCCTATAAACACTTACAAAGAAAAAAATGTCTTTGAAATTCGCATCAATTCTAAAAATGAGATACAAATTGAAGGTAATCAAACTATTAAAATTGAAGAACTAAAACCTTTACTTATTGATTTCATAAATAATGGAGCTGGTACAAATTCAAATAACGAAAAATGTACTTGGTGTAACGGAAAAAAAGACATTACTTCATCTGATCATCCTGAAAAAGCAGTGATTTCATTTCAAGCAAACAGAAGCACTACTTATGCAACATACATTGCTGTACAAAATGAAATTTTAAGTGCGTATAGTGTATTGAGAAACGATTTGTCAAAATCTTTATTTGGAAAATCTTTAGATAAATTAGAACGTAATTTAAAAAATGACAAATCAAATACCTCCTTAGCTAGAAACATAAAAATGGTAAAAAAAAGATATCCTCAATTAATTGCCGAAGCAAAACCTCTAAATGTAAATTGACTAGAACTTTATCTGTTGAAAAAATCTTTAAATTAAATAAGAATAGTACTTGTAAAATAGCCTATTTTATGATTACATTTACCAAAACCTTATTTTTTTGGATGCATTGAATTTTTTAGAGTTTAGATTTTTAGATATTCTAGACATTGCCTTAGTCGCAATTTTACTCTATTATGTGTATAGATTGATAAAAGGTACTGCTGCTATTAATATTTTTTTAGGAATTGCCATTGTCTATTTAATTTGGAAACTAACTGTTGCCCTTAAAATGGAATTGCTAAGTGATATTTTAGGTAAATTTCTTGGCGGAGGTTTTATTGCTTTAATTATTGTTTTTCAACAAGAGATTAGAAATTTTTTATTAATGGTGGGTTCTACTAATTTTGCATCAAAAAAAGGATTTTTAAAACGGTTTAAATTTTCAACAGCTTTTCGTGATGACCATATAACTACTGATATTGAAAGCCTTATAGCTGCTTGCGATGAAATGTCAAAATCTAAAACTGGTGCACTAATTATTCTACAAAGAAACAATAGTTTAGACTTTGTAAAACTTACAGGAGATAAAATGAATGCAGAAGTAAATAAGCCGTTATTAACTAGTATTTTTTATAAAAACAGTCCGCTACATGATGGAGCTATCATTATTGAAGATAATATAATTACTGCCACTAGGGTAATTTTACCTGTAGAGAAAGATATTTCAATACCTGATCGTTTCGGGTTAAGACATAGAGCTGCTTTAGGAATAACACTACGTTCTGATGCTGTTGCTTTGGTTGTTTCTGAAGAATCTGGACAAATATCCTATATTAAAGATGGTGAGTTTATTCTATTTAATGACATTGATAGGTTGGCAGACATCATTAAAGAAGATTTAGAGTAGTGTTTTTAACTTGCCTTAGCAGTTTCAAATTGAATTTCATACAACCTACTATAATAGCCCTTTTGTTTTAATAATTGCTGGTGTGTACCTTGTTCTACAATTTTTCCTTTTTCCATTACAATAATTTTATCAGCTTTTTTTATCGTTGCCAATCGATGTGCAATAATGATAGAGGTTCTATTTTCTGTTATAGTATTGGTTGCTTTTTGTATCAATTCTTCTGATTCTGCATCTATAGATGAAGTCGCTTCATCTAAAATCAAAATAGCAGGCTTACTTACATAAGCCCTTAAAAATGCAATCAACTGTCTTTGCCCAACTGATAACATCCCTCCTCTTTCTTTTACATTAAAATGATAACCATTAGGTAAAGACATGATAAAATCATGAATACCTATTTTCTTTGCAGCATTTTCAACTTCTTCAAAACTAATATCCTTATTGTTCAATGTAATATTGTTTAAAATGGAATCAGAAAACAGAAATACATCTTGTAATACTACACTTATCTGATTTCTTAATGAGAACAATGTAAACTCATTCAAATCAATATTATCAATAGAAATACTACCAGAATTAATTGTATAAAATCTACTCAATAAATTTATAATGGTTGACTTACCTGCCCCTGTAGCACCAACAACGGCAACAGTTTCTCCTTGATTTACATTAAAAGATATCCCTCTTAGCACAGGTTCATCTTTTAAATATCTAAAATATACATTTTCAAAATTGATATTACCCTTTAAATTTTCAGCTTCAAGTTTACCTTCATCTACCTCTTCAGCATCTTCATCTAAAACAACAAACACTCTTTCTGCAGCAACCATCCCCATTTGCAATGTGTTAAACTTATCAGCAATCTGGCGTAAAGGTCTAAACACCATAGCTGTCATGGTAATAAAACTGGTAATTGTCCCAAATGAAACTCCGCTATCAATAGCAGCTGCCAACCCGCCATACCAAACAATGGCTCCTAAAGTAATTGATGATAAGATTTCTACTATCGGAAAGAAAATTGAATAATACCAAACTGTTTTAATATGAGCTTTTTTATGTTTCTCATTAATTTCTAAAAATTTATCATATTCTATTTTTTCACGAGTAAATAATTGTACAATTTTCATTCCTGAAATTCTTTCTTGTACAAAACTATTCAGACTTGCTACTTGATTTCTTACATCTTGAAAAGTTGATTTTATCTTTATCTGAAATATCTTTGTTGCATAAACCATGATTGGCAATACTATAACCACGATCAATCCCAAACGCCAATTCATTATCATCATAATAATGATAATTACTGACACTTGTAATAAATCACTAATAATTGCAAATAAACCTTGTCCGAAAATACTGGCTATAGTTTCTATATCTGAAACGACTCTAGTCACTAATTTCCCTACTGGAGTTTGATTAAAATATTGCATTTTAAACTTTAACACCTTGTCAAACAACTGTGTTCGAATATCTTTAATAATATGTTGCCCCAACCAATTGGTGAAAAATATAAATAAAAATTGAAAGATCACTTCTAGTAATAATGCTCCAAAAAGTATTAAACTAAAGATTAATAGTTGTTCTACATTTTTATTTAGAATATAATTATCTACTATTAAACGTAGTAAAACAGGACGAACAGCTGCCAAACCTGCGAGTAACAAAACAGAAACTATTGAAAATAAAAATTCTCTTCGATAGCTCCTTACATAGAACATTAATCGCTTAAATATTTTAAAATCAAATGCTTTACCTGTTACTTTATCGCTCATCTAGTAGTTTCTGGTTTATGAAAAAGGGGCTAACCTCTCTTTTTCAAATCCTCATTATAAATAATTTTAGTCAAAAACAATCCTTTTGCTGGTACTGAAACTCCCGCCTTACTTCTATCTTCACTTTCTATAACAGCTATAAAATCTTCTTTTGTCTTTTTACCCAAACCTACTTCAATCAAAGTGCCAACAATTGCCCTTACCATGTTTCTTAAAAAACGATCTGCAGTTATATAAAAGGTCAATCTATTTTCTTCTAATATCCATTTGGCTTCTGTAATTTTACAATTGTATGTTCTAACATCAGTTTTAGATTTAGAAAAACATTTAAAATTAGTATAATTTAATAGAATTTCAGCAGCTTCATTCATTTTATTTATGGCTAATTTTTGTTGATGAATTTGCCAAGTAGTTTCTAATAAAAAAGGGTTTCTGCCTAACCAAATTCTATATTCATAACTTCTACTTATAGCATCAAATCTAGCATGAACATCATTATTAACCAAAAAAATAGATGCAACAACAATATCTTCTGGTAAAAAAGCATTAACCTTTTGTTGAATTTTAACTACATCAAATTTAACAGCACTGTCGAAATGGGCAAATAATTGTGTTGCATGTACACCTGCATCTGTTCTGCCCGCACCAGTTATATCAATTTTTTTTCTTAAAATAACAGAAAGTGCTTCAGTCAATCTTTCTTGAACAGTCACAACATCAGGTTGAACTTGCCATCCGTGATAATTTAAACCATGATATGATAATTCGATAAAGTATCTCAAGAAATCTTATTTTTGTCAACGAGCAAAGATAGGAATTCCTAATTTTAAACTCGAACTGAAATATTTAAACTATTATTTTGAAAAAAATCTTATTACTTTCTGACACTCATAGCTTTATTGACAAACAAATATTGAAATTTGTAAAACAGTCAGATGAAGTTTGGCATGCTGGTGACATTGGTGACACTAAAGTTACCGATACAATAAAGGAATTAAAACCTTTACGTGCCGTTTATGGAAACATTGACAATGCAGAGATCAGATCAGAATTCCCGTTAGATAATAGATTTACTGTAGAAAACATTGATGTTTGGATAACTCATATTGGTGGCTATCCACACAGGTATAATTTCAGAATAAAAGAAAACATTAGCAAAAACCCTCCAAAGATTTTTATTTCAGGACATTCACATATTTTAAAAGTAGTGAATGATAAAAAATTAAATTTATTACATTTAAACCCTGGTGCTGCAGGAAAACATGGCTTTCATCAAGTCAGAACTATGCTTCGTTTTGAAATCAACAAGTCAAAAATTGAAAATTTAGAAGTAATAGAATTAGAGAGAAGAACTTAAATCTGAGCTCAAAGTTAGGTTTTAGGAATTGGTACTAAAATAAAAATACTAGTTCCATTACCTTTTGAAGACATAATATTAAAAACTCCTTTCATGACTTTAACTCTAGCTTTAATATGACTCAACCCTAAACCATCTTTATTTTTGGTAGCATTAACATTAAAACCTTTGCCATCATCACCCAACCTAATACTCAACATATCATCAGCTCTATGGACTAACATAATTGTAGCATTAGATGCATTACTGTGTTTTAAAATATTATTAATCAACTCTTCTATTATATTATAAATTTTAATTTCAAAATCTTGATTATATCTTCTTATATCTTTGTCTTCACTACGTAATGTAATTTTAGAGTTAGAATATTTTTGACAAACATCATGCATTGCAAAAGCAAGTCCAAATTTCAACAATATTGATGAAATCAGTTCATGAGACAAATCTCTAATCTTTATGGACGCTTCATTAACTATCAATTGTGCTTTTGATATTTCTTTTGGTGTATTTTCTTTTAGCTGCGACTTTGTAGCTTGCAAATGCAAATTCGCAGAAGACAATAAGGCACTCACACTATTGTGTAATATTTCTGCAATAGATTTCCTTTCTTTTTCCTTTGCATCAATGGTTGCATTAATTATTCTAGTCTGCATTTCATTTTCAATTTGTTCAATTTTATTACGTTGTATCAATCTATAGTTTCTATAAAAAATATAACCTAATATAATAAAAACCAAAAAAGCCATCGCAGAACTATAAAATAAGAACTGGGTTCGCTGCCTTAGAGATTTCTCTTCTTCTAATCTTTGTGCTTGTTTAACCTCATTGTATTTAGTTTCAGCTTCAAAAATATTTTGTGTAAGACTTGCTTGCCTAAGGCTATCCGTCAAATTAGTAGCTTCTTCAAGAAAATAATAAGCATGATCAAATTTTCTAAGTTGCTCATTTGTATAAGCCAATTTATAGAGTACACGCTCTTTTAATTTAACAGCTCTTTCAGATTTTATTTTTTTTAAAAAAAGATATGCTTTGTAATAATTATTTCTTACTTTTTCATATTCTTTTTTATCATAACTAACTGATTTATTACTATATTTATTCAAGTAATTTAAATCATCTTCTACTTTTTTTAAAGTTAACTGCTCCTTCTTATCTTGTGTATTATTCTCTAAATATTTTTTTTGAGCTTGAGAAGAACTGCTAATCAAAAAACAAATAATCAAGAATATAATACTTCTTTTTGATATGTTTAAGTTGAGAGCTGACATCATACATAAAATGTAAAAGACTGACAATTAATCACTAAACTATTTTGTTTTTCATTGCAAAAATAGCTAACCCAACGCTATTCTTAACATTGATTTTCTTAATCAAATTCTTACGATGAGTTTCAACAGTACTTTCACTTATACCTAAACTATCTCCCATTTCTCTTGTAGTATATTGTTGGGCAATAAGTTTTAGTATTTGATATTCACGTCTAGTTAAAGAATTAATCAACATTCCTTCCTGACTTCCGCTATCATGAACAGGCTTACCCATAAATGTTTTCATCATTTTTTCTTTGACTTCATCACTAAAGTATTGATCGCCTTGATGTACATTTCTAATAGCTTTTACAATATGCTCTGCTGCAGATTTTTTAGGCACAAAACCTAAAGCACCCATTCTTAGTACTTCTTTTATTAACTTAATATCATCATAACTAGACAAAATTACAATTTTAGGTACATCTTCAAGTTCTTTAAATTTTTTAAGTACTTCTAACCCGTCTAGTATAGGCATACTAATATCTAAAACCAATACATCTGCTGAGTGTTCGCTAAACCAATTAAGCACTTGCTCTCCATTTAACGAATAACCAACTACATCAATATTTCGTTCTTGACCAAGAACAGCTATTACACCATCAATAAGTATTTGATGATCATCAGCAATATGAACTGTAATTTTATTATCGATAAACTCGTCTAATTCAACATTGACCATACTTTTGGTTAGTTATAAATTTGTAATAATTAAACTAAATATTTTGACATATATTGCATCTAGATCTCAGACAAATAAAATATTAAACTCAAAAAACTCTTTAGTCTTAACTAAATATTTTTTGAAATTCTTTCATTCTTCCACATACAATCTTCTCTTTTCAAAAGTAATATCTTAATAAAGGAAAGTCAATAGTGAAAATGGGTGTTTTTAAAACCACCCATAAACCACTAGTTTTCATAAAAAAAAAGGAAAATATGACCATATTATACAAAAGAGTAAGAATATAATGTCAGCTAAATAATTATAAATAAAATTTTAATATATTGCTTTTTAGAGTTTTAACCACAAAATGAAAGAAAAGGAATTAAACTAGCATAAAATCAAATAATTTGTATATTGCAAATAGGAAAAGAAATTCCTTATAAACTAAAAATGATTAGTTCTACTAAACATTTTATACTTTCTTTTCTCCCCTAATAAATTAGGAGTATGTAAGTGTTTAGCGACAAAAAGTACTCCACATTTATTGTAATATCTTTTTTTATTACAAAATTAAAGCAGCCAAGTGTACTTGGCTGCTTTATTATTTCTGAGGTAAAAAGACTGAACTTATCTTAACCTATCTACTGATTTCACCAAATTTTCATCTTTATGAATGGCTCTATTGGCCATAACTAATAAAGCTATTACTACAAGAGGTATAAAAGTTCCTATTCCTTTTTCTGAAGACACATTTTCTATTGGTAATTCAGTAGTTATTAATAAAAAATAAATTAGCACACCTAATATTATTAAATTTGCTAAAATATTTAGACGATTTAAAACAAATTGATTCTTTCTGTTTTTAAACAACAAAATACTAATTAGACTTAACACTCCTGACACTACAAATAAAATAGGAATCAACTTTAGAGTGATTTCATCTTTTTCAAATAAAGCCAACATACTAAATTGTTGCCCCGCAATATCAATCCATAAATCAAATAAAAAAACTAAACCTATTGAAAGCAAAAAGGCTAGAAATAAATATAATGTCTGAATTCGTTGAATCATTTTTTTATTTTTTAAGATTATTAAAGCAAAAATAAGTTAAACTTTTTAGGAATTAAACATATATGTAAAATTTAATTTGTATAATTGCATCACAAATACAAACATATTGTAAATCATCTTCTTTTACAATATTCAAAAAAACATATCATAAAACTTATTCTATAACTCTTATTTCTGAGAGATAATTTTTACAAAAATAATTTAAATATATTCATTAATCAATGTTTGAAATCGAATCATTAAAACAAAAAAAACTACCTGAGTTACAGGAAATTGCAGAAAAAATAGGTGTTCCAAAATACCGTCAGTTAAAAAAATTAGATTTAGTATATCAAATTTTAGATGTACAAGCTTCTAAACCTGTGCAACAAGAGCCAAAACAAAGAACTATACGTAAACGTATTCAAAAGCCTTCTCAGCCAACAGCTCAAAAAGAGAATAGTACAAGTACAACCACTCAAACACCAATTGCTTCTCCAAAGCAAGAGATCTCTAAATCTGAACAGAAACCAGCTTCTAAACCTGAACCTAGAAAACCTGTTTCTAAACCTCAAAAAGAGGATGTTTCTGTTGAAAAAAAACAACAAAACCCTCCAGCTCAAAAGCATCAAAGAAAAGAACACAATCAAAACAGTTCTAATCAAAGAAACACAAATAAACACAACAAACCACAGCCTGGTCCAAATAGAAGGCAAGGTAAATATAGAGATCCTGATTTTGAATTTGATGGAATTATTGAAAGTGAGGGTGTTTTAGAAATCATGCAAGATGGCTATGGTTTTTTACGTTCATCTGATTATAACTATTTATCATCACCTGATGATATTTATGTATCTCAATCACAAATAAAATTATTTGGTTTAAAAACTGGTGATACCGTTAGAGGTATTGTTCGTCCCCCAAAAGAAGGTGAAAAATACTTTCCCCTAATTCGAGTTTCTTTAATTAATGGTTTAAACCCAAGTATTGTCAGAGACCGTGTAGCATTTGAACATTTAACTCCTTTATTTCCACAAGAAAAATTTAATCTTGCTGAAAAAGGAAGTTCAATCTCTACTCGAATTATTGATATATTTTCTCCTATAGGTAAAGGACAAAGAGGTATGATAGTATCGCAACCTAAAACGGGTAAAACAATGCTATTAAAAGACATTGCAAATGCTATTGCTGCGAATCATCCTGAAGTATATCAAATTGTATTATTGATTGATGAAAGACCTGAAGAGGTAACTGATATGCAACGTAATGTTAAAGGTGAAGTTGTAGCTTCTACTTTTGATGAACCTGCAGAAAAGCATGTTAAAGTAGCAAATATTGTTTTAGATAAAGCAAAACGCCTAGTTGAATGCGGGCACGACGTTGTTATACTTTTAGATTCAATTACACGTTTGGCAAGAGCTTACAATACAGTTGCACCAGCTTCTGGCAAAATTTTATCAGGTGGTATTGATGCAAATGCTTTACACAAACCAAAACGTTTCTTTGGAGCTGCTCGTAAAATAGAAAACGGAGGTTCATTAACCATAATTGCGACTGCCTTAACTGACACTGGCTCTAAAATGGACGAAGTAATCTTTGAAGAATTTAAAGGAACAGGTAATATGGAATTGCAATTAGATAGAAATATTTCAAATCGTAGAATTTATCCTGCGGTTGATTTAGTTAAATCTAGTACACGTAGAGATGATTTATTACTTGATGAAAAAACAGTACAACGCATGTGGGTAATGCGTAAATATTTAGCCGACATGAATCCTATTGAAGCAATGGAATTTATCAGCGAAAAGATTAAATTCTCTAAGAATAATGAAGAGTTTTTAATGTCAATGAATAGCTAAATCGTAAAATTACTAATTCAAATTATTGAAAGTCAAACACTCATGGTGTTTGGCTTTCTTTTTTACCCAAAAACTTGCTTTTAGCTGAAATATACGTATATTTGCCGTCCATATCGCGGGATAGAGCAGTAGGTAGCTCGTTGGGCTCATAACCCAAAGGTCACAGGTTCGAGTCCTGTTCCCGCTACTAAATTAAAAACCTTACAAAAAGTAAGGTTTTTTTATGCTCTAACACGAACAAACACTGACTCTCCCAAAGGATTAGGGTTTTTATGACTACTAAAGTTTTAATATTTAAAGCCTCCTGTTTTCTAGAGTTGAATTTATTCTAACCTATAATTATTGACTAAAAAACAATAAAGAAGTGGTTTTTAATAAGATCTTTTAGAAATCATATTAGTTTATTTTACATTTTCAAATAAAACTCTTTTACCAAATTTTGATAATCTTTGGTATATTGATGACGTTTAAGTTCGATAATTAAATTTTCTTTTATAGGCTTATCTTTTTGAAAAGAGAATTCAATTAAACTTCTTTTGATTTTAGAAGTTGGGGTGCCTTTTACTTGGCAAATTCTAGTTACAAATAACTGATGTTTATTTGCCAAAACAATAAAATCAGTTTCTTCTTTATAAGGGAGAATCACCGAAAAAATACCTTGTTTAGACAATAATTTTGAAACAGAAAATAACAACTCTTCAAAAGATAATGATGTGGTAAATCTAGCTTTATTCCGCGGTTCATTATCAGTTTCAAAATCATCTGTATAAAACGGAGGGTTGGCAATAATCAAATCATAATAATCATCAACTTCATTTACAAACTCTTGTAATGAGCAATGATAGCAAAACAGCCTATCACTCCAATGGCTATTTTCAAAATTATCAACTG
>Ga0256834_1001371_pt1 | contig 16651 bp, 13 predicted proteins | sample 4281140metaG_FD_190536 | JGI IMG/M metagenome (GOLD analysis project Ga0256834, IMG submission 190536) | Hydrothermal vent microbial communities from East Pacific Rise, Pacific Ocean - 4281-140 | ecosystem: Environmental > Aquatic > Marine > Hydrothermal vents | place: Pacific Ocean: East...
CTGATACTTCTCAGCAATGTTCAGACCCTCTGCCGTCATGTTGATACAGTCGTTCACATCTTCAACGGACATAACGATACGGGGTGAATCACCGTGACCACCGTGAATTGCTAGGAAGAGATCTGATTGCTCATGTTTGGTTGGCAGACCTGTTGAAGGGCCACCACGCTGAACGTCGATGATCAGACACGGCAACTCGGCCATGGTGCTCATACCGATCAACTCAGCCATCAGCGCCAGACCAGGCCCAGAGGTCGCTGTCATTGAACGCTTACCGGCGTAAGAAGCACCAAGAACCTGTGCCAATGAAGCAATTTCATCTTCCGCTTGTACCAGTGTTCCGCCTGTCTTAGGCAGTTGAGCAGATACGTACTTAGCCACTTCAGTGGCTGGAGTCAGTGGGTAAGCTGAAAAGAAATCCAAGCCACCCAAAATAGCACCCAGGCCACACGCTTCGTTACCGGCCATCAGGATGCAATCTTTTGCGCCTTTACTGTCAGCAACACGGAATGGATCAACCTTCTCATGTGCCAGACCCAGCTCTTTACCTGCTTCAAAAGATCTCAGAGCAAAGTTCAATACATCTTCACCCTTCGGCTTAAACTTGTTGGTCAGCACTTCGATCAATGTATCTTCATTCACATTAAAGAGAACTGAGACAGCACCCAATGCAACCATGTTTTTAGAGCGAAGCGAACCAAGCTCTTTGGCTGTTTTAGTCATTGGAATGGGGTATGAAATAACACCCTCTGGAATCTCAGGTTCAAAATCACCACCTGGACCATCCCAAACCATAACAGTGCCTGGTTCCAGCAGGTGCTTGTTGAGTTCGTAAGCCTCACCATTGAAGGCAACAAATACATCAAATGTATCGCCCTGATTGTAGATACGGTTATCGCTTGTACGCAGCTGGTACAAACAGTAGCCACCTTTTACCTCAGCAGGAAAGGTTTTAAAGGTGTAGATCTCCAGGCCAGCTCTGGCACAGGCGGCTGAAATAAAATCACCGGTAGAGACGACACCTTCACCGCCTTCACCAGCGACGCGGATAATAAGATCACTCTTTTCCGTCATTAGGATACCCCTTATATTTTAAAAAATTGTGCATTAGACACACTGTCTAATGGCTTGAATTCATATTTAGGTCAATTGTTGACCAACCAAACGACCCGCCCACAATGAGTGGGTCGCCTGGCACGGTTATTACCAAAGCTCTGCGGGTACTTGCAGACGCTCTACGGGCTTACCACCCAGTAGATGCTCTTTGATGATCTCATCAACATCATCTTTGGTTACTTTGCCGTACATGACCCCTTCTGGGTAGACAAGAACGACAGGGCCAGCATCGCAGGCGCCCAAACAACCGGTACTCGTTAGGCCAAACCGACCCCAAAAACCCTTCTGTTCAAACTGCTGTTGAAATGTTTGCAGCACATCAGCAGCACCCTTATCAGCACAAGAGCCGCGAGGATGGCCAGGTGGCCGTGCTTGGCCACAGATAAAAATGTGTTTCTCAGGTCTTGCCATGAGTTAAAACCTCAATTAAATAGAATCTGTTAGACGTTGGACAAAATGATATCAACACTCGCCTTGGCATCCCCGTAGAGCATCCGCGTGTTATCACGGGAGAAGAGAGGATTATCTACACCGGCGTAACCAACACCACGGCCACGTTTCATGACAATAACCTTACCTGACTTCCAAACCTCAAGTACTGGCATACCAGCAATTGGGCTATGTGGATCGGTTTGTGCGCTTGGATTAACGATGTCGTTAGCGCCAATAACCAATACTACGTCAACTCCTGGAAGATCATCATTGATCTCATCCATCTCTAGCACAATGTCATAAGGGACTTTGGCTTCTGCCAGCAGTACGTTCATGTGACCAGGCAGACGACCTGCAACGGGGTGGATGGCAAAACGGACATTAACATCGCGTCCGCGCAGCTTTTTGGTGATCTCATTGATTGTATGTTGTGCTTGGGCAACCGCCATGCCGTAACCAGGTACGATGACAACCTCTTTAGCATCAACCAGCATCTCAGCAACCTCTTCTGCAGAGGTCTCTGGTGAATAGACAGCCTTCTCGCCATCACCAGCAGGTGCTGCTCCAACTGTAGTGCCAAAACCACCCGCAATAACACTGATAAAACTACGGTTCATCGCTTTACACATGATGTAGCTCAGGATTGCACCACTTGAACCAACCAGTGCGCCTACAACAATCAATAGATCGTTTGATAGCATGAAACCAGTCGCAGCGGCTGCCCAACCTGAGTAGCTGTTGAGCATTGAGACCACAACAGGCATATCAGCACCACCAATCGCCATCACCATATGCACACCGAAGATGCCAGCAAACACGGTCATGATGATAAGGAGTGTGACACCATCTGAGGTATCGGCACCGACAAAGAAGATACCGAGCCAAATGCAGATAATACCCATGGTGGCGTTTATTGCATGACGACCTGGAATAATCATCGCATTACCGGTGATGCTGCCTTTCAATTTGCCATAAGCGATAATTGAACCGGTAAACGTAATCATACCAATCAAGACACCGATATAGACTTCGATGTCATGAATGGTTGCTTCTGCCCCTTCGAGATGAGCACTGGGGTCAAGATAAGTCGCATAGCCAACCAAAACAGCGCCTAGGCCAACAAAGCTGTGCAAAATAGCGACCAGCTCAGGCATCTCGGTCATCTCAACGCGCTTAGCGAGATAGGCACCGATACCGCCACCAATAACCATCATAATTATGATGATAAAAGTACCGCCAGCAGAGACTCTGTGGTCAAGAATGGTTGCGATAATGGCGATCGTCATACCGATCATGCCAAAAAGATTACCGCGTCGTGCTGTCTCTTGGTTGCTTAAGCCACCAAGAGCGAGGATAAAAAGAATACTCGCCACAATATAGGCGATCGTGATCATACCTTCCATCGTTCGACTCCTATATTATTTCTGGAACATTTCTAACATACGACGTGTGACCAAGAAGCCACCCGCGATGTTGATAGTTGCAACCAATACAGCAATAGCTGCAAGGAATACACCCCAACCACTATCACTCGACACCTGAAGCAGCGCACCCACGACAATGATGCCGGAGATAGCGTTAGTCACACTCATCAAAGGTGTGTGCAGTGCAGGAGTCACGTTCCAGATCACCATGTAACCGATGAAACAGGAGAGTGAAAAAACGGTAAAGTGTGTCAGGAAGCTGGCTGGAGCATTTGCACCAATCCACAACATGATAAAGGCAGCAACACCCCACTTAATAGCCGTTTTGACCTTGCTAGGCGGTACTTCCTCAGCCTTTGCCATAATCGGAGCAGGCTCTGGAGCCGCTGCAGGTGCAGCGGTTACTTCGATAGGAGGCGCAGGCCAAGTGATCTTGCCATCTCTGATAACGGTTGTGCCACGGACAACCACATCTTCAAAGTCGATGATCAGTTGACCATCCTTCTCAGGGGTCATGTCAGTCAACAGGTGACGCAGATTTGTTCCATAAAGCTGGCTTGATTGAGCAGCTAGGCGACTTGGAAGATCGGTATAACCAATGATGGTTACGCCATGCTTCACGATAGATTCACCCGGTTCAGTCAGTGCGCAGTTGCCGCCCTGTTCAGCTGCTAAATCGACGATGACACTACCATCTTTCATCGATTCAACCATGCCGGAGGTAATCAACTTTGGTGCAGGTCTACCAGGAATCAGTGCTGTAGTGACGATGATATCGACATCCATCGCCTGTTCAGCAAACAGTTTCATCTCAGCTTCGATGAACTCTTTACTCATGGTTTTGGCATAACCGGTATTAGGTGAGCCGTCATCTTCCTCTTCGAAATCAAGCATGAGGAATTCAGCGCCCATACTCTCAACCTGCTCTTTCACTTCAGGACGTGTATCAAAAGCACGAACAATGGCGCCTAGGCTATTGGCTGCACCGATAGCGGCAAGACCTGCAACACCCGCACCGATGACCATTACCTTGGCAGGTGGCACTTTACCCGCAGCGGTAATCTGACCGGTGAAGAAGCGACCAAAGGCATTTGAGGCTTCAACAATGGCACGATAACCAGAGATGTTGGCCATTGAACTGAGGGCATCAAGCTTCTGTGCGCGTGAGATACGTGGCACGCTATCCATCGCCAATACATTGACATTTTTCTGTGACAACTTATTCAGCAGCTCTTCATTCTGAGCTGGCCAGATAAAGCTGATCAGGGTTGTGTTGTCCGTCAGTAGCTCAGTCTCATCAATACAGAGATTTGAGCAGCACTGAGGGGCGCGTACTTTCATTATGATGTCGCTGTCGGCCCATAGGGCTTTTACGTCGTCAATAATCGCTACACCCGCCTCTTTATAGGCTTCATCGGAGAAGTCAGCCAGCTGACCTGCTCCGCTCTCGATAGCTACTGCGTAGCCTAGTTTTTGCAACCGCTCAGCCGTTTCTGGCGTAAGGGCAACCCGACTTTCACCGGCTTGGATTTCCTTGGGAACTCCGATCTTCATGGACATAGTTATGCTCCAGAGGATTCTAATAATCGTTTATTATAGGGACGCAAAAGCGAAGAGCCTAAAGGTTACTATTAAATGCAACCCTTAAAAACTCTCCGCTTGTGCAGTTATTTAGCTATTGTGGCTAGCTTTAAAGAAAGGCAGGGCGCCACCTGCTTTCAGGACGGCAACATCCTTCGGCTCAAAAGCGGGAACCAGCGCAATCTGCTGACCATCAACGGTCATGGTCAGATCACTTTCCAGGTTAGATACGTCGATAGAGACGGTATCACCCTGGTTTACCTTGTCATAATCTTCGATGTTGGCAAACGTGAGTGGCACGATACCGAAGTTAACCAAGTTGGCTACGTGGATACGGGCAAACTGTGCCACAACAACCGCACGGATACCCAGCCAGCGTGGGCAGAGTGCTGCATGCTCACGTGAGCTACCTTGGCCGTAGTTTTCACGACCCACCAGGATTCCGTGACCACCCGCATCGCGGTGAGCACAAGCACGATCGGCAAAAGTGGTATCGATCTGGTTGTAGGTTGCCTGCATGGCGTACTCTTTCACATTTGAGCGTAGTGGCAGGTAGATCCCCGCTGGCTGGATATCATCAGTACTGATGTTATCACCCAGTTTCAGCAGTATTTCACCGGTCAGAGTGCTTGGCAATGCTTCGAAATCTGGCAGTGCCATGATGTTTGGACCACGAACTACTTTAACAGCAGCACGATCAGCTTCTGGCAGTGGTTGAGTAAAAGAGGCAGAGTCATCAACCTGTGGTGTCTCTTGGATTTCAACATTGCTGGTAGGGATGGTAACAACACCGGTCAAAGCAGAGGCAGCGGCAACCAGAGGGCTGACCAGATGCACTTCAGCATCATCAGTCCCTGAGCGTTTTGGGAAGTTGCGGTTGAAGGTACGCAGACTTAGACCACCACTAACTGGTGAACCACCCTGGCCAATACAAGCACCACAGCCATTCTCCATCACACGAACGCCTGAGGCGTAAAGAGTAGAGATGTAACCCGCGTTGGCCAACTGCATGGCAACGGCACGTGAACCTGGGTAGAGCAGAGTATCAACAACAACACGTTTGCCTTTCAGCAGTTCAGCAAAGCTGGCGATGTTCTCGTAAGAGCTGTTGGTACAGCTACCCACACAGACCTGATCGATTTTGTCACCGGCACGGTCAGCGGCTTGTTCAACATTACCGGGTGATGGGTAGATAGCGATGAGTGGGCCAAGCGTATCAAGGTCGATATCGATTTGACTGCTGTAGGTTGCGCCTTCATCGGCGGCCATTGCTTGGTAGTCAGCACCGCGTCCACGACTCTCAAGATAGGCTAAGGTGTTCTCATCACTTTGGAAGATAGAGGTAGAGGCTCCCATCTCAGCACCCATGTTGGTGATGGTGGCACGTTCGGTTAGGGTCAGTGACGCTGCGCCTGGGCCGGAGTACTCAAAGATCTTGCCTTTACCGCCTTTTACGCCAACGATAGAGAGCATCTTCAAAATGACATCCATCGCCATAACACCAGGCTGTAGTGAACCGGTCAGGTTGACGTTGACCACTTCAGGCATTGGCAGTGCATACTCACCCGTCGCCATGGATAGTGCGATATCGTAACCGCCGGCACCAAAATAGATGGCGCCCATGCCGCCTGCGTTTACGGTGTGGCTATCTGCGCCAATACCGGTCATGCCAGGTTTAACAAAGTTCTCAATGTTGAGGAAGTGACAGATGCCAGTACCAGGTGGTGAGAAGATGATGCCCAGTTTTCTGGAGATGCTCTCTAAGTAGGCGTGATCATCTGGGTTACGGAAACCTGATTGGATCATGCTGTGGTCAACGAAGTTAACGGAGAGTGGTTTGACGTGATCAACACCCATCGCTTCCAGCTGAAGCATACACATGGTGCCGGTGGCATCCTGGGTAAAGGCTTCGTCAATTTTGATCTTGATAACAACGCCCGCTTCGGGCAGTTCGCCGCCACCTACAAGGTGCTGGCTCAGGATCTTCTCTGTTAAATTCAATGGCTTCATGGTTTCTCCCCAAATGATTGGAAATGACAATAATAAAAAAGTAAAAAAATCCTATCCTCCACAGAAAATCCGTGAAGAAAAAATTTGTGCCAGCCGTGCGCCGTTGAATCAACTAAGCGTCTACAGAGGAAAAAGCCCCATATATATAGGTATGAATTTGCACTGTCGCTGGTCGAGCTTCGCATATATACCTTGTTACGAGTGATAACTCAATTATTCTGGCTGCTTAGATTGAAGGGGAAAAAGGGAAGCTGCACTAAAAATGATCAGAATGAGAGTGCTGTTTTGGTGGGTAGTCACTTTTGGTTGGGCAAGTGAAATAATCTGATTTGGCTTCCTTATTTTGCTTAAAATTAGGCTGCTAAGATGCCCCCTTCACGAAAAAACAACCAAAATTGACCAATTACCTTTTTTTGCATGGAAATAGGGGGCTGTTGAAGAGCCTAGAGGGCGTATAATGTTCCGTTATCATTTTCAGAATTGCGTAATTTTTTCATGCAGAAGCAAGACGAAGAGTTGGTGAACGTCACCATCAACGGTAAAGAGATCACCGCTCCTTCATCGCTATCGACTATTCAGGCGTTGTGGCATGCAGGTTATCCTCGAGTCAAAAGTGTCGGCTGTCTTGAGGGTGTCTGTGGCTCCTGTCGTATCATGGTACGCCGCAAAGAGAGTGATCAGGTCACAATGGCACTCGGTTGCCAGACCTTGATTGAGGAGGGGATGCAGGTCAATTTCCTAGTCTTCCCGACACCCACTCACCACACCTATGATCTGAAGATGATCAATAGCTCATGGGAGGTGCAAGGTCGCTTCCATAAAATCTTCCCAGAAGCTGATCACTGCCGTCACTGCGGTGGCTGTAATCGCTCTTGTCCAAAAGGGATTGAAGTGGAGCGTGGCGTTGCTCTAGCGAGTAAAGGACGTTTCCGTGAAGCGGGAGAACTCTTCATTGAGTGTGTGATGTGCAACTTCTGCATGACCGCCTGCCCTGAGATGATTGCTCCAAATCATGTCGGGCTATTTTCACGTCGTGTTACCGCCTACTTCCACACGCGTCCAGGCAATCTAATCAGCCGCCTAGAGACACTACGCAAGGGAGACCTCGATGTCGAAAAATAACCAGGGCACCGCCTACAAAGAGGCGCTGAATAAATATTGTGCACTTGAAGATATTGCAGCAGCCAAGGAGACTTTAACGCCCGAAGTGCTGCTTAAGCAGTTTCACCCCGACTACTTCCCCAATTCAATCATCAACCTAAAAGTGGGTGCTAACAAAGGCGAAGCGTGCCACGGTCAGTTGGCTGCCATGCTGCAATCTGATGCACGGATTGATGAGTCTGATCTTGCGGGTGCACCTATTTTAGAGACCGATATTTTGGTCATTGGTGGTGGTGGAGCCGGTTGTGCTGCCGCATTGATGGCCGCTGAAGCGGGAGCGCGTGTCACCTTAGCTACAAAATTACGCCTGGGTGACAGCAACACTGTGATGGCTGAGGGTGGCATTCAAGCCTCCATTGAGCAGGGCGATACCCCACAGATGCACTTTGATGACACCATCAAAGCGGGCCACCACTTCTCCGATAAAGAGCTAGTGGCTGAGATGGTGATGGATGCCCCTGAGGTGATTCGCTGGTTGATTCAGCAGGGGATGCAGTTTGACCTGGATAAATATGGCGATCTGCTGACGCGTCGTGCGGGTGGCACCTCAGCCGCTCGTGTCGTCTACTATCGTGACTACACGGGCCTGGAGATGATGCGGGTACTGCGTGAAGCGGTACTCAATAGCAATATCGAAATCATCGACTACAGTCCAGCTGTTGAGCTGTTAGCCAATGAGTCGGGTCACTGTGCAGGTGCTGTGCTCTCATCACTGAAGGACTGTAGCTACAATTTGGTGAGAGCCAAATCAGTGATTGTTGCTACTGGCGGTATTGGCCGGATGCATATCAATCAGTTCCCAACATCTAACCACTTTGGTGCCACGGCTGATGGCTTAGTTCTCGCCTATCGCTTGGGTGCTAAACTGCGTGATCTTGACTCATTTCAGTACCATCCATCAGGTTTGTCACATCCACAACACATGGCGGGCCACCTGATTACTGAAGGTGTACGCTCTGCCGGTGCCTATATGTTGAATGCCAACGGTGAACGATTTGTTGATGAGCTGAAGACGCGCGACCATGTCTCCTCCGCCATTCTGCGTGAGTGTGTTGAAGGGCGCGGCATCACCACACCTGATGGGGCAATTGGTGTTTGGCTCGATACCCCAGGGTTGGAGCTGCGTGAACCTGGCATGTTGGCACTTCGCTTTCCAAAGCTGATTGAACTTGGCAAAAAGAGTGGTATTGACCCACTGAAAGTACCACCACTAATTTACCCCACCCTGCACTATCAAAACGGTGGTGTAGTGATCGACCCTAATGGTCTCTCAAGTGTAAAGGGGCTTTACTGTGTTGGTGAGGTTTCTGGTGGAATTCACGGTAAAAATCGCATCATGGGTAATGCGCTGCTGGAGATCATCAGTTTTGGCCGACGTGCTGGTGAACATGCTGCTGCTAACTGCCACGGTGTTAAGCACAAAAAGATCTCTATCGAGCACCTCAGTGATCTGCGCCGTGAGCTTACTCAAGCCAATATGCCGATGGACCTGCAAGGGCCTCTGCTCTTCCCTGAATGCGCCAAATTCGAGAATGACTCGGATTATGACGGCCTACACAAGAATCGCTGAGGAGAGAGATTATGCAACCATTAAATCGAGTGCTGCTGCATAAAGATTGCCGTGTCGGCCCTGACCTCACCGCCTGGAGAAGCACCATCGGTGGCAAGGCGCTAAAGATTGCACTAGAAGATCCCTCTGCCCTGATCCCACTGATCAAGGATGCTGGACTGCGTGGCCTCGGCGGTAGCGGTTTTCCTAGTTATAAGAAATGGGAGTTCCTTGCGGCCAAGAAGATGGCGATGGAGAAGTACCTGATTTGCAACGGCAATGAAGATGAGCCCGGCACCTTTAAAGATCGTGTTCTGTTGGAAGAGACCCCGTTTCAGGTGATCGAAGGGGCCACTATCTGTGCCTTGGCAAGCAAGATTAACCAGATCATCTTCTACATCAACCCCGACCAAACCGAATCACTCAAATCGATGCGTGCCGCACTCGAGCAGTGGTTAGCATCAGATCTCTATACTGAAGTGAAGAAGGTGATCCCACGACTAAAATATCGTGTACATGCCAGCTCGGGCCACTATATTGGTGGCGAAGAGACAGCCGCGATTGAGTCCGTTGAAGGCAAATTTCCCTTCCCACGCGGCAAACCTCCCTTTCCCGCTGATTTTGGTGTTTTTGGCCACCCCACTTTAGTTAATAATATGGAGACGCTCTCAAACGTTTCACATATCGTTAGAAACGGTGCGGAGTGGTATAAAAACCTTGGCCTTGGCGATGCAGCAGGCACCAAGATCTACTCACTGAGTGGTGATGTACTGCAACCTGGCTTTTACGAGCTACCAATGGGTACACCACTCTCTGAGCTGATCAACACCTACGGTAAAGGGATGTTGCTGGGTAAAAAGCTAAAAGCTGTTTTCACCGGCGGCCCTTCAAACACCATCCTGACACCCAAGGATATTGATGTTCCTCTTGATTTTGACTCGGTACTAAAGCGTCGCTCTCATCTTGGAACAGGTGCCATGATTGTCGTCTCAGAAGGAACCAGCATTGTTAAACGCGTAGCCGAGTATGTCAGCTTCTTTGCCGCCAGCTCATGTGGCCAGTGCCCACCCTGTAAAACCGGCACCTACTATGTCGCTCAACTGCTCAATAACATCGACACAGGGCAGGGCTCACAGGCTGATCTCGACTCCTTGATCAATCTCTGCAAAATTCTGCCGGGCTCTGGCCGCTGCCATCTGGTTGATGGTGCTGTCAATGTGCTGGATAGCTCGCTCTATCACTTCATGGATGAGTATCGCCACGCTATTAAAGCGCGCTAGGAGTAGGAACGATTATGAGTGAAATTGGTTGTCTCTACTGTGGAAAACAGATCCCGGCTAACGTACAAAATTGCCCCCATTGCGGGGCAGTCTCTCACTTCCAAGAGCGTGGTTACCTACGTGGTGCCAAAGTGCGTTTCTACCTTATGGTTGCAGCTGTATCGATCTTCTGTTTTGTTTTTATGCTTTGGTTGCCGCAGATAGATTAGCTTCAAAAGCTTACATGAGGCCCACTCATGCAGCCTAGACAGGGTTATTTATAGAGACTATTTTCCTGCATCCCTTCCGTATAGAACTGTGCGGCTGCCTGAAGCCGTTTGATCAATTTTGACTCATCGAGCACCGACTTCTCTCTCTCTTCCAGGCGGAAAAAGGGTTGTGGTAGCGGATCAACTCGGCTCCTATTTTGCTGCATCGAAGCCACGCCATCCTTAGTGACCAATATATATTGGCCGGTATAGAGAAACGCTTCACCTTCACTTGTTTTATCAAAGAGGCTCTTACCAAAGGGCAGCAGAGGAAAATCTGTACTGCCCAGCAAACCAAGATAGTCGAGAATAGTTGGCAGAATATCTGCTTGTTGTGCAATTCGATAACTATGTTCAACAGGGATTTCCCCCGATGGGTGATAAAAAATCAGAGGCAGCCGGAAAAGCCCCAGTTCTGAACTAAACAGGGGGTTGCTGCGATCAGCCGGTACATGGTCGCCCGTGATAACAAAGAGCGTATTGTCATACCAGGGCTGCTCTTTTGCGCTCTCAAAAAAGCGTTTTATGGAGAGATCTGCATAGCGTATCGCTTTATGAATGGGGTGAGGGCCCGCAGGTAGTTGCTCATCATAAGGTGCTGGAACGCTATAGGGTGTATGTGAACTCAGCGTAAAAACTGTTGCGAAAAAGGGCTCTTTCTGCCCATTAAGCTCTTCTGCCACATACTGCAGATAGGGCTCATCTCTGATTCCCCAGATGCCATCATAATCACCCTGCTTGGGGTACTCCTCCATACCGTAGTAGTGATCAATGCCCAGCGCATGACTCACCACATCAAAATACATAGTGCCGTTGCCGCCACCATGGAAGAAGTGGGTGCTATAACCAGACTCTTTAAGGATTGAACCAAGCCCTTCAAGCCGATTAGTCGAGAAGGGGGAGGCCCCAAAATATTGGTCCATTAGATGTGGCAAACCACCTAAAATTGCCGGTACCGCATTGGCTGAGTCTCGGCCATTGGCAAAACCATTCTCAAAAAAGAGCCCCTCTTGGCTCAATTTCTCAATAAAGGGAACATAGGTGACACCTTTCCCATGTGGCTCACTAAAAAATTCCAGGCCCAAACTCTCAACGATCAAGATCACCACATTATAATCTTTGACTGGGCCAATGGCTTGCTGCCGTTGCTCCTCCATCAATAGATTCCGAGCCTCAGATAGGTTGGGGAAAAACTTAAATTTGGGTAATGCCTTACTCGGTTCTGTCAACAATAGTGTGTAGGGGGTATTGAGTGCTAAACCTGCCAGCGCACTATTTTCAAATTGATTGGCATCAACAGGGCTCATGGGTTTAATCTGAAAACCACCGCGCACAGTGATGGCCAAAAGGAGAAAAACCAGCGTTGTAACAGGGAGCCAGAGCAGTAGATGTAGCTTTAGGCGCGTTGGTTGCCATGAAACCTTGAGTACAAGCCGAGTGCAGACATAGGCAAAAAGTAGAAATATGGCAAAGAGATACCAATAGTGAGTAAGCTGTTGAAACCACTGCTGCTCAATATCTTGTGAGAGCGCCAAAATATCTTGGCTACTGCGTCGCCCAACAAATTTGAAGAACTCCATATCTAAGATATTAAGGAGAAAAGCAGGGATATTGAGTAGCCAAAAAAGACTATCGTGGATAACTCTGTAGTGATGGCTGCTGACCATTTTAGCGGGCCAAGGCAGTAGATTGATCAGTAGTAACGGGCTGTTCAACCAGATAAGGATAGCAATATCAAAGTGTAGCCCTTTAACAAAAGCTGCCAGAATCCCATTCACACTACTCTCTGCATAAGCCTCTAGGTTGTAGATCAGAAATAGCCCGCGCATCAAAGTGTAGGCAAGCAGCAGCCATGCCAGCTGATGAAGCAAGCGCCACTCTTGGTGCAAACTATAGCGGTGGTCTGGATAGGCCTGCTGCCAACCATTTGCCATAAGTTCAGCAAAGCGACTATAGGCGGTATTTTTAAGCTCTTTTTTTACAGGTTCCATCAATCAACTTGCCCAAAGGGTGGTTCGGAAGGTTGCATGGCTAAATTGTGCCAGAAAAAGGTGGATTTTACCGTTCTATAGAGACTATAGCCGTGCAAAAGTTGACCAAGCCAGTTCGCTTTGTCATAGTGTTTAATTCATATATTGCACCGCAATAGATTGCAGGCTAAGCCTTGTAATCGTAGAGGCGGTAAGTAGCCAAATTTAGGTAGTTGTTTCAGTTTAACCACTGCCAATATAGTAATAATTGTAACTTTTACAGATAGGGAACCCACATGAACTTACATGAGTACCAATCGAAAGCACTGTTTGCGGAATATGGCATTCCGGTACCTGATGGCAAACCTGCCACGACCCCCGCTGAAGCACGCACTATTGCCCAGGAGCTTGGCGGCTCAGTTTGGGTGGTAAAAGCGCAAGCCCATACCGGTGCTCGTGGAAAAGCGGGTGGCGTTATCCTAGCCAAAAACCTTGATGAGGTGGTTGATGCTGCGGACAAAATCCTCGGCATGACTCTGGTCACTAAACAGACCGGCCCTGAAGGACTGCCTGTACATAGTGTCTTGGTTGAGCAGGGTGGTGATATTGCTCGTGAGCTCTATCTGGGCGCACTGTTGGATCGCGCTCACTCACGTATCGTTATCATGGCCTCAACAGAAGGTGGCATGGATATCGAAGCAGTGGCTGAAGAGACACCAGAAAAAATTCTGACCACGTTGATCGATCCTGCTGCAGGTCTACAGCCTTACCAGTGTCGCCAACTCGCTTTTGGTCTTGGCCTGGAGGGGGCGCAGATCAAAGCCTTCTCCAAGATTCTTGGCGGACTCTGCAAGCTCTACCACGATAAAGATTTTGCCCTGGTTGAGATCAATCCACTGATCGTCACCGGTAGTGGTGATCTGGTCGCACTGGATGCCAAAGTGAATATCGATAGCAACGCCCTCTACCGTCTGCCTGAGATTGTCGCTTTGCGTGACATCACCCAGGAAGATGCGCGTGAAGCGGCTGCCTCTGAACATGACCTCAACTACATCACCCTCGATGGCAATATCGGCTGCATGGTGAATGGTGCCGGCCTTGCAATGGCTACTATGGATCTGGTCAAGTTAAAAGGTGGCGAGCCTGCCAACTTCCTAGATGTTGGTGGTGGTGCAACTGCTGCTCGCGTTACCGAGGCGTTCAAATTGATCCTCTCTAGTGATGGCGTGAAGACCATTTTGGTCAACATCTTTGGCGGTATCGTACGTTGTGACTTGATTGCTGAAGGCATTATCGAAGCGGCTAAAAACGTCAACGTCACCATTCCAGTCATCGTCCGCCTTGAAGGTACCAACGCTGAACAGGGCCGTAAAATGCTGGAAGAGAGTGGCATGGAATTCCTTATCGCAGCGACCGGTTTTACTGACGCTGCTGAGAAAGCCGTTGCAGCCGCTGCTGCCTAAGCTGACCCTATCAACACATTTAGGAGAAGAGTGAGGCGCTGCGACAAGCACCCTCTCACTCAGTTTAAAATATGAGCATTTTAATCGACGAAAACACTAAAGTTATCTGCCAGGGTTTTACCGGCAAGCAGGGCACTTTTCACACTGAGCAAGCACTCGCTTATGGCACTAAAGTTGTTGGCGGTGTCACCCCAGGTAAAGGTGGAACCACTCATCTCGGTCTGCCGGTCTTCAACACCGTTCAAGATGCTGTGAATGAGACTGGCGCTGATGCCACCATGATCTACGTGCCACCTCCCTTCGCTGCTGATGCCATTCTTGAAGCCGCCGCCGCTGGCATCAAGATCATTATCTGCATCACTGAGGGCATCCCTGTGCTTGATATGCTGAAGGTGAAAGCTGCACTTGAAGGCGGTGATTCACGTCTGGTCGGACCTAACTGCCCAGGTGTTATCACCCCAGGCGCCTGCAAAATCGGCATTATGCCTGGCATGATCCACAACCCAGGCCGTATCGGCATTGTCTCTCGTTCAGGCACTCTGACCTATGAAGCTGTTAACCAAACCTCAAGCGCTGGTTTAGGCCAGAGCACCTGTGTTGGCCTGGGCGGTGATCCTATCAACGGTACCAACTTCATTGATTGCTTGGAGATGTTCCAGAACGATCCAAACACTGACGGCATCATCATGGTGGGTGAGATTGGCGGTACCGCTGAAGAGGAGGCTGCTGAGTACATCAAAACCAACGTCACCAAACCGGTTGTTGCCTACATTGCTGGTGTTACCGCACCTCCAGGCAAACGTATGGGTCATGCGGGTGCAATCATCAGTGGCGGCCAAGGTACTGCAGATGCTAAATTTGCCGCGCTAGAGGCTGCGGGTGCCAGCGTTGTACGCTCACCTGCCGAAATGGGTGCAAAAATGGCTGAACTGCTAGGTTAATCACCTTAGGGAAGCATGTTTTTAAAGCTTCCTTAGCTTACCCAGTGGGGACATAGTCAATGGCTGTGTCCCCTTTTTTATTGCCCACTATTTTGTAGGTTCCATTTTGCAAGTAGCTTGTTCATAACTGATATGCGACTATCAAGGAATTAGATTCATGGATCATTGGCAATGAAACAACTATTCTTAGCCCTCGTGCTGCTATTGCTCTTCTCAAATCAAGCCATTGCAGAGAATGAAACTGACATCATAGAAGAGTCAGATAACAACACCGTGCTTGTTGTCACAAGCGGCTGTGTTGGCGGGGCAATCATCGGAACGGCCATTCCCATCTTTGGCAATATTGCCGGTTGTGTTATCGGTGGCTTTGCCTCCTGGTGGTACAACGACTAACTAGACCATGAAAGATACCGTTCGATTTGGTGAATATACCCTATCAGGTGGCATACTCTGGTTGCTCTTCTCCTGCTTTATCACGCTCGTTGTTCTGTTGAATGGCGATGGCTTTACACTCTCTGGTGCTGTTGAACTTTGGACGGGCTGGTTCCAGCCACTTATCAACGTCAGTAAAAATAGCACCATCAACACGCTTTTAGTCGCTATTGCGGTTGTACTGCTTTTTCTCACCGGACTGCTGTTAGACCTTTTAAGCCAGCACTATTTTTCACTACTTGAGGCGATCTATTTTCGCCACTGGATTATTAAAGAGCATCGTAGCTGGATGGATGGGCTAATGGCTAAACATCCCCAATTTATTCAGCAGGATTATCAGCGGTTTTTAGAGGAGCCTGTCTTTAACTGGAGGCATCCCACCACTCAGCGATGTAGGCAGTGTTATCGATACAACAAACTTCGTGCGTTTATGACCTCTTACATCTTAATCAATGCAGGCAGCTCATCACACAGTGAGCTAATGAACCAGCTCAACCTGTGGCGCACCAGCCGCTCCATCTCAATGTCAATGATGCTCTTTTGTGCGCTGCTATTTATTGTCAATTTAGTAGAGGGGAGCCAATGGATGATTTTTATCAGCTCAATCCTGATACCTGGCTTGCTATTAACCAGCTCCCTAGCGATATCCAAGAGAATGTTTTCCAGGATGTGCATGAGCCTTTTTGCACTACTCTATGCGGTTGAGCGAGAGGATAATTAATGGTTTTTATCTTCCTGGTAGTGCAGAAGCTGTAGAGCCTCTCTTACGGTCACTGGTTTACCCTCTCTTCCCGTTTGCTCCAGCTATAGTAGATATCGGCGGGCCAGAGTGACTGAATCCATGCAATAACAGAATCAACCTCATCTGTGGATAGTTTGTCTGCAAATGGCGGCATTACACCACCTAATTTGGCTCCACCCTCTAGGATAGCCCGTTGCAAAACTGATTTTGGGTGGTGCCAGGTATGAGCGGCACCGTCCAAAGGTGGGGGCGGTAAGTGACCACTCTCATCTGGTGTTCTCCAAGATTTTACCCCCTCAGCA
>Ga0256834_1001372_pt1 | contig 16650 bp, 16 predicted proteins | sample 4281140metaG_FD_190536 | JGI IMG/M metagenome (GOLD analysis project Ga0256834, IMG submission 190536) | Hydrothermal vent microbial communities from East Pacific Rise, Pacific Ocean - 4281-140 | ecosystem: Environmental > Aquatic > Marine > Hydrothermal vents | place: Pacific Ocean: East...
CAGCACTTCGGTTGTGCCAAAATTTACGGTGGTTATTGGCAATTCATACGGAGCCGGCAATTATGCCATGAACGGCAAAGCATACGACCCGCGTTTGATGTTGGCTTGGCCTACCGGCGAAATAGCCGTTATGAGCGGAGCCGCCGCCTCCAAAGTCTTGTTGCAAATAGAAGAAGCGCGGCTTAAAAAATCGGGCGAAACCATAACACCCGAAAAGGAAAAAGCACTGCTCGAAAAAATTCAAAACCGATACAACGAACAAATATCACCTTACTATGCCGCTGCCCGTTTGTGGACAGACGCCATTATCAATCCATTGGAAACACGCAAATGGATAAGCATGGGCATAGAAATGGCCAATCACAAACCCATTACCGAACGATATAACGTAGGTACTATTCAAACCTGATGAAAAATTTAATAAAATATATTTTTTTATTGTTGCCCGTTTTTGTTACCGGACAAAATGATACTTTAAAAGGATTGCAATCGGATATTTTATTACATCCCGCTGACGGTTTTACGGCTTATACGCTTCAAAAAGGCGAATTTGTATATAATCAATCACCGTTTATATTACCATTGCCGGGTTGGGCATGGTGGGGCATATCCGATGGTGTTACTGTCGAAATAGATTTGTTGCCGTTGGTTGGCGGTCTGTTTGAAAAACCTTACCTTCCGGTTCCGAGTTTTAATTTCAGATTTAAAATTCTCAATCAAAAAAGAATTGTCCCCACAGTTTCATTCGAAACCATGTATCAACATTTGTGGAATGAAGTTATACAGTCCGATATTTCCGGTGTTTTTGTCAGTAGAAAAGGAAATAGTTGGTTTAATCGTTTGAATATGAGTTGGAAATTATCTAACCGGTTTCATACTCATTTTTCTTTTGGAGTTACTTTTGTTGAATATTTATTTTTTTCCAATAAAGATTCCATTCATTTGATAGAAAAGGAACATAATAATTTATTGTCTCCGGATATAAGTATCAGTTTGGATTACAGAATGAAACCTTATATTAGTTTTCATACAAGTTTGTCTTACGGAACTACCTTTGTCTATCTTGATAATATTCCCCGAAAACAACAACTAACGTACGGATTTAGATTAGCTCCTTTTTATAAGAATAAATTTGGTTTTTTAAGAAATTTAAGAGCCGAATTTATAGCTTTTTACATCTATTTGCCCGATATTAATAAATCGATTACTTCTTTATTGCCGGTATTTCCGTATTTTTATTGGCAATGGAATTTATAAAAGGAAATATTATAAAAACATGAACGATTTTATACATCAACTTGAAATTGAATTTCAAAATTATGCCAATCCGATTATAGCTGCGGGACAAAAGGCATATATGAAAAATCATTTTGATTTTTACGGTATCAAAGCCCCCGACAGACGCAAAATACAAAAACCTTTTTTGATAAATAAATATCTGCCGCCACATACCGAATTGTCAAATATAGTTCAATATCTTTGGAACAAACCGCAAAGAGAATATCAATATTTCGGACAAGAATTGGTCGAAAAATACAGGCAACAATTTACACCCGATATTATAACTTTGATCGAATTTATGATTACCAACAAATCATGGTGGGATACCGTCGATTTTATTGCCACCAAATTGGTAGGTACATATTTTAAAACACACCCGCAGTTGGTTGATAGGTATGTTGAAAAATGGCTCGATTCTCAAAATATTTGGTTACAACGCACCACGCTTTTGTTTCAATTGCACTACAAAGAAACCTTGAATACCGATTTACTGACTTCTATAATCAATCGATTAACAGGTTCACGCGAGTTTTTTATCAACAAAGCCATTGGTTGGATTTTAAGACAATACAGCAAAACCAATCCTCAATGGGTTATAAATTTTGTTGCCGAAACCCCGCTTGACAAATTGAGCTACAAGGAAGCGACCCGTTTGTTATAGTTGCAGGTATTACTGCACCAAGAGTTTTTGAACGGTATTTTCGGCTTTTATCAAATAATAACCTTTTGTTAATTGATCGATATTCAATTGCATGTTTTTTTGCTTAACTTGATATTGTTTGAGCACTTTTCCGTTTAAATCCAATATTTCAATTTTTTTATAAACATTTGACATTCTTATATTTACAACTCTATGAGCCGGATTGGGATATACGACAAATTTAGGTTGATAAGAAGTTTCATTAACAGTTTGTACATCATTCCATGTTGTGGTAAACAAACCTCTGCCATGTGTGCCGGCAACCACTTTGTTGTTGTCGGGACGCACATCGACCATATCGATGCGAACCAATGGTAAACCGTTATTTTGAGGTACCCAAGTTACCGTTTGGGCGTTGATGTTGTCGGTAAGCCAAATGCCTGTTTCCGTTGCCAACATAACGCGGTCGGGATTTTGAGGGTGATAAATTGCCCAGCGAACAGGTATGTCGGGCAAATTACCTTCAACATTGCGCCATGTAGCCCCTCCGTTCAAACTTTGCCAAACCGACGGAACTCCGTAGTTGGATATGACAACCAATATGCCTTGACCGTTATTAAGGGTTTGAATACACGATATAAACCCGTTCGGAAAAACACCGTTGTCAATTTGAACCGCTGTTGGTGTTGTGTTGATGTTTGAAACTTTATAAAGTTTTCCGTTGGCTGTGCCAATCAATAATTGATCACTGTTTAAAAGCCTGATTGCCGAAAAATATTTGTCGGTTTGAGTGTTTAGGTTGATAAAAGTGCCGTTTGCAGTGTTTAACAAATCGGTTATTTTCAATACTTCGTTGAGGCGATTGTCGTGCAAATCCGAAGCTATTGCCCATATTATGTTGTCGTTCGAATCATAATCGAAGGTTGAGGTAAACAATCCCGAAGCATAGTCGTATATCCAATTAAATTGTCCGTTTCCGTAATTAAAAACTTTAAATTGATTGTCGTAAGTCGATGTTATTACGATATCTTCATCACTGTCAAAACGACAAAAAGCACCGTCGCCTCCTTGTATCATGTCATTTTCATTCAAAGCTTGTCCCGAATAAAAAAGTGTTCCGTTGTCTTGTAAGCCTCCAACCAAAAACTCCGTTCCTTGTTTACTGATATTTGTCGAATAAAACTGCAAGGTATTGTAGGATTTGTTTCGATTGTAAAAAACAGGTTGTAACAACTGAGCTGTTTCGGTATAAAAAACACCACCGTCGGTAGCAATAATCATGCGGTTTGTATTGTTTTTGTCAAATACAATACGATGAATATCGGCATGCACATAGTTGTCGCCCCCTCCTTGATACATAGCCGACCAATCGGAGATACGATTCCAAGTATTGCCTCCGTTTGTCGATACATTGACGTCCAATCCTCCGGCAAACAAAATATTTTCATTGTTCGGATTGACTGCCAAACTTAAAGCATGCCAAGCCAAATAAGCCCAATTTTTACCCGAAGAATAAGATTCGGGTATATTTTGATGTTGCCATGTTTGACCGCCGTCATTACTTACTATCAAAAATTTTCCTATGGTTTGCGGAAAGCCTTCTATTTGAAACAATTGCGATTGAGCAGTCAATAAGGCATATATTTTTTGCGGATTGGAAGGAGCCGAAGCAATTTTTACCCTGCCCGGAATATTGTAGTCGTTCGAATTTTCAATTTCAGTTTTGTATGTATCCACTATGGTCCATGAGCCCCGATTGCCCGAAGCTGATAACAAAATGGTACCGCCTCCTTCATTGTTTACATTTCTTTTGGTTCCGACAATTATATTTCCGTTGGCTGCAATTTCGATGTCTGCCGGTGCATAAACGTAGCCGGTGCCATTGACCAAAGGCAATACTTGTTCCCAAGTTAGTCCGCCGTCATAAGAACGATATAAACCTTCCGAAGGTTGTGCGTTAAACTGTGCGCCGCGATAAATTCCCGATACTACTCCTGCATATATAACAGCAGTTCCGTTTTCATTTTTGATAACGAGGTCGGAAATATAAGCAAAATTTCGGGTTGAAAGCAATCGTTGAAAACTTTGTCCTCCGTCTGTCGATTTCCAAATACCAAAGCCTCGTCCCGACGATTCGCGATACATATCGGTAATAGCGGTTTCGTATTCGCCGGTTCCTACATACATTTCTTGCGGATTGATCGGGTTAAAACAAATGGAACTGACGGAAAGACTTTCCCAAACATCACTTACGGGCACCCATGTCGAATTGGTGTCGGAGATATGATTGTTATACCATAATCCGCCGGTTGCGGCTCCCGCCCAAACCTTTTCACGGGTCGGGTCGTTGGGGTCAAAACAAACCGTTTTGGTACGACCGCCCATATTGCTTGGTATGGCATGCCATTGCAAATTGGTAGTTTGATTGTCGGAACGTAACAATTGTTTGCTTCGGGACATGGCAACGTCGTAACGTTCAAAAGGGATACGTTGCAAGGCGGGGTCTTTCATTTTTTCAAAATCGAGCAGTGCGGCACGATTGGGGTTGTCCTGTTCCAAAGTTTTGATAACAGTAGGAGCGGGAGCGGGAGATAATAAGAAAAATAATCCGCCAATAATCAATCCGGTAAGAAATAAAAAATGTTTTTTCACAATATTAGGAATTAATAAATTGAGTTCGTAAATATAACAAGTTTACCCCTCGATTCCCTCAAATTAAATATTTATTAACATTTGTCATGTCATGTAAAAAAATCAATTTTAAAAAGTGATTTATGTCAATTTTCTGCCTGTTTTAAATTGTATCTTTGTTAGTAACTAAAAATAATCTACTATGACAATTTTAAAAACCTCAGTAGCAAAAAAAATAGCTATGGCATTATCGGGCTTGTTTCTGGTAATGTTTATTTTTATTCATCTTGCTATTAATTTGACCTTAATTTATCCGGGCAAAGAAGCTTTTGATGCTGCGGTTGAATTTATGGCAACTAATCCGTTTATTCAACTGATGCAACCGGTTTTGTTTTTGGGTTTTATTTTCCATATTGCCATGGGAATTTACCTTGAATGGACAAACCGTAGCAAACGTCCGGTAAACTATGTAAACAACAACTCGGGAGTGGCATCGTCGTGGGCGTCACGTAATATGATTTGGACGGGTTTGTTTGTTTTGTTGTTTTTGGCAGTTCATTTTGCCAATTATTTTATTCCTTTTAAAACACAACAAATACACGATCATTATGCTTTGGTAACCGGTTTGTTTAAAAATCCGATTTATACATTATTATATGTATTGGCTTTTGTTGCTTTGGGAATACATTTAAGTCACGGATTTCAATCGGCTTTTCAATCTTTGGGAGCACCCAGAGAAAAATGTAACAAAGCCTTGGTGTTGTGTGGCAATATCATTGCTTTTGTAGTAGCTTTCGGTTTTTCGGCAATAGCAATTTATTTCTATTTTAATTAAAAAAATATTTATTATGTCAGCAATTAACATAAAAGAAGGGACTCCGTTACAAGCCAAAATTCCGTCAGGTGATTTGGCAAAAAAATGGACTACATATAAAGACAAAATCAGACTGGTAAGTCCTGCTAACAAGCGTAATTTGGACATTATAGTCGTAGGAACCGGTTTAGCCGGTGCTTCGGCAGCCGCTTCGTTGGCAGAGTTGGGATACAATGTAAAAGCTTTTGCTTTTCAAGATTCGCCTCGTCGTGCACATTCAATTGCGGCACAAGGAGGTATCAATGCGTCCAAAAACTACCAAAATGACGGCGACAGTGATTGGCGTTTGTTTTATGACACCATAAAAGGGGGCGATTATCGTGGACGCGAAGCCAATACTTATCGTTTGGCGGAAGTTTCGGGAGCCATTATAGATCAAGCTGTGATGCAAGGAGTGCCTTTTGCACGCGATTACGGCGGATTGCTCGATAATCGTTCGTTTGGAGGTGTATTGGTATCGCGAACTTTCTATGCCAAAGGACAAACAGGACAACAATTGTTGCTCGGAGCTTATTCGGCTTTGAATCGTCAGATTGCACGTGGCAAAGTAACCATGTATAACCGCCACGAAATGCTTGATTTGGTGGTTATTGACGGACATGCCCGTGGTATTATTACCCGCAATTTGGTTACCGGAAAAATAGAAAGACATTCGGCACATGCCGTTGTGTTAGGCACAGGCGGTTACAGCAATGTATATTTCTTATCGACCAATGCCATGGGCTCCAATGCCACAGCAGCTTGGCGTGCACATCGCAAAGGAGCTTATTTTGCCAATCCGGCTTTTGTGCAAATACACCCTACTTGTATTCCCCGAAGCAGTGAACATCAATCCAAATTAACTTTGATGTCCGAATCGCTTCGTAATGACGGTCGTATATGGGTGCCCAAAAAGTTGGAAGATGCCAAAGCCATACGTGAAGGCAAACTCAAGCCCACTCAAATACCCGAAGAAGACAGAGATTACTATTTGGAAAGAAGATACCCTGCTTTTGGTAATTTGGTACCTCGCGATGTTGCTTCACGTGCAGCCAAAGAACGTTGTGATGCAGGTTTTGGCGTTAATAAAACCGGCGAAGCCGTATATTTGGACTTTGCCACCGCCATTGAACGATACGGTAAAGAACAAGCTCATTTGCAAGGTATTCATAACCCGAGTAAAGTCAAAATAACCGAATTGGGACGAAAAGTTATCGAACAAAAATATGGCAACTTGTTCCAAATGTACGAAAAAATAGTTGATGAAAATCCGTATGAAACCCCTATGATGATTTACCCTGCCAATCACTATTCAATGGGAGGACTTTGGGTAGATTACGACTTACAATCCAATTTGCCCGGACTGTTTGTAATCGGTGAAGCCAACTTTTCCGACCATGGTGCCAACCGCTTAGGTGCATCGGCACTGATGCAAGGCTTGGCGGACGGGTATTTTGTGTTGCCATATACCATAGGCGATTACCTCGCCGATTATATCAAAGTAGGTAAAATACCGACCGATACACCCGAATTTGAAGAAGCCGAAGCCAAAGTAAAACAAGAAATAGATTTCTTCTTGAATAACAACGGTAAACATTCGGTTGATTATTTCCACAAAAAATTAGGAAAAATAATGTGGGATAAAGCCGGTATGAGTCGCAATGCCGAAGGTTTGCAACAAGCCATTAAAGAAATACAAGAACTACGTAACGAATTTTGGAAAGACGTAAAAGTTCCCGGCAAAGCCGATGAATTTAACCAAGAACTCGAAAAAGCCGGTTACGTTGCCGATTATTTGGAGTTGGGCGAACTATTGGCTTTGGACGCGTTAAACAGAAACGAATCTTGTGGCGGTCATTTTCGTGAAGAATACCAAACACCCGACGGCGAAGCTTTGCGTGACGATAAAAATTATGCTTATGTAGCCGCTTGGGAATATCCGGCCGAACCCTACGAAAGATATACCAAACATGTTAATATGGTCGATGCAATATTGCATAAAGAACCTTTGAAATTTGAATTTGTTACACCAACTACAAGAAGTTATAAATAAGAGTTATGAAACTAAATCTTAAAATATGGAGACAAAATGGACCAAACGACAAAGGACGTATGGTCGATTATCAAATAGATGGCGTTGAACCTGATATGTCCTTCTTGGAAATGTTGGACTTACTCAACGAAAAATTAATCGCAAAAGGCGAAGAACCTGTGGCTTTTGACCACGATTGTCGCGAGGGTATTTGTGGTATGTGTTCGTTGTATATTAACGGCGAAGCACATGGTCCCGACCGTTTGATTACTACTTGTCAATTGCACATGCGTAAATTTAAAGACGGCGAAACCATAACCATTGAACCGTGGAGAGCCAAAGCTTTTCCGGTTATAAAAGACTTGGTAGTCGATAGAAGTGCTTTGGACAGAATACAACAAGCCGGTGGTTATATTTCGGTCAATACATCGGGACGAACCGTTGATGCCAATAATATACCCATACCCAAAAAAGATGCCGATGCTGCTTTTGATGCTGCTACATGTATTGGTTGTGGTGCATGTGTAGCTACTTGTAAAAATGCTTCGGCTATGTTGTTTGTGTCTGCCAAAGTAGCTCAATTTGCTCACTTGCCGCAAGGACGTGTCGAAGCTGCCAAACGTGTACAAGATATGATTGCCGTAATGGACGCCGAAGGATTTGGAAGTTGCACCAACACCGGTGCCTGTGAAGTAGAATGTCCCAAAGGTATTTCGTTGAGCAATATTGCCATTTTGAACAAAGAATTTATTTTGGCACAAGCCAAGTAGGTTCCAAATTATTATAATCGGTTTACAAGCCTTTTCCTTGCGGTTTCGCCAACGGCGAAACCGCAAGGAAAAGGCTTGTGTATATTTGTAATGATTTTTGCCGTATGGACTTTCGGAGTCGTAATTGTCAAATTGATTTGGTATAAAAAAAATCAGCATGTGGTAAATGATAACAAACGGTTTTTAATGTTTGTTTTCAAAAACGGGTGATTTTTTTAAAAAATAATTTGGATTTATAAAATAAATATGTAACTTTGTTTTAAATAAATCGCAAAAAATCTTGCCTATAAGTTCATATTTACGTTTTTAAACATCTGTGTTACAAAATAATTTGAATGTTTTTTGGCATTCGAATAAAAATAACGTAAATATGAAAAAACAATCATTTATTTCAGATTCGCAATTGGTAGCCATGTATGTCAATGGCGACGAAAATGTTTTGGAAGTATTAATCAAAAGACACCGCGACAAAATTTTCGGTTTTATTTATTCAAAAGTGCGTAATCATGAACTAACCGAGGATCTTTTTCAAGATACTTTGTTCAAAATAGTGCGTACGCTCAAAAAAGGCAAATACATTGAAGAAGGCAAATTTTTGTCGTGGGTTATTCGGATAGCACATAATATAATTATTGATTATTATCGCAAGAACAATAAGATGAAAAATGTTTACGAATCGGAAGATTTTTCGTTGTTTGACGTATTGCATGACCATGCGCTCGATGCCGAAAAACAAATGATGAGAAGGCAAATGATTGAAAAAATCAGGTTGTTGATTGAAAAACTTCCCGAAGAACAAAAAGAAGTTTTAAAATTGCGTATGTATGAAGAACTCTCTTTTCAGGAAATAGCCGAAAAAACAGGTGTAAGTATTAATACGGCACTGGGACGTATGCGTTATGCTTTGATAAATATTCGAAAAATTATTGAAGAAAAAGGGGTACAATTGGTCGGCTAAAAAATAAAAATCAAATATACTAAACCGGTTTTTCTTGCGTTGTTATAATAAAAGTAAAATATATGCAAGAAAACTACACAATAATCCGACGTATCAATAATCGCATTGCGTTGGCTGTTGCTTACAGCAAGAGTTTGCAACGTATTCGCTTGAATACATTAAACCGAACTATTCTGATTAATTTAAATTAGTTTAAGTGCTCTCAATTGAAAAAAAGTCGCTGCTTACCGGCGACTTTTTTTGTTTTGAAGTTTTTGCATAATGATGTCATTTTCGGGTTTATAAGCACGAGCCGGAGCATATTTGCGTCCGTAGTAAATCATTTGTAAGTGTAAATCGTTCCATTTGTCTTGTGGAAATATTTTTTTGGCATCTTTTTCGGTTTGAACAACACTTTTACCGTTGGTTAATCCCCATTGGGTCATCAACCGATGAATATGAGTATCGACCGGAAAAGCCGGTTGTCCGAAAACTTGACTCATTATAACACTTGCGGTTTTATGACCTACGCCGGGCAGTGCTTCCAAATCATTAAAAGTATCGGGTACCTTTCCGTTATGTTTTTTAACCAAAATTTCGGATAGTTTTTTTATGGCTTTGGCTTTTTGAGGCGACAGACCAACGGGTTTAATGATTTGACGTATTTGTTCAACGTCGAGTTTTTGCATATCATACGGATTATCAGCCAGTTGAAATAGTGCAGGACTTACTCTGTTTACCATGGCGTCGGTTGAACGAGCCGACAATAAAACGGCAATTAAAAATGTAAAACTATTGGTGTGTAGTAAAGGTATAGGCGGATTGGGATACAATTCTTGTAATGTGTCCATTATGATTTGAGCTTTTTGTTTTTTGGTCATATAAACGGCTTTTTGTAGAAGTTTTATGCAAAATTAAAAGCCAAAAGTAATAAAATTTAAGAAACCTGTTATCGGTTACCGTAGTATAAATGTATTTGGTAGTTATTTGTTATTGCTCAGTGCCATATAAAAATAATTACAAAATTAAAAAAAGAGAGTATCTTTGTAATATGATAGAAAGTAAAAAAAAATATAAAATTGAAGATGCTATTTCAATAGTTGCTGAACCATCAAAAAATAAATACGGACAATATTTTACACCTGAAATTATTGCAGATTTTATGATAAATCTTGCAAATATCAATGATAAATCAGAAATATTAGAGCCTTCAAGTGGAAAAGGAATATTTATCGATTTACTATCCAAAAAAGGATATAACAATATAACTGCTTACGAATTAGATGAAAATCTTATCAATGAAAGACATCGTAATATAGTAAAAAATGAAAGTTTTGTAAGTGCAAAAATTGAAAAAAAATTTGATTTGATTATTGGTAATCCGCCCTATATTCGATGGAAAAATCTTGAAAAAGAATTGAAACAAGAATTAGCGACTAACCATTTATGGAATAAATATTTTAACAGCTTATGTGATTATTCTTATATTTTTATCCTAAAATCAATTGAACAATTAAACGAGAACGGACAACTTATTTTTATTACACCTGAATATTGGCTAAATACAACTCATTCCGTTACATTGCGAAATTATATGATGCAACACGGATATTTTGAAGAAATATACCATTTCAACGAAACACCTATTTTTGACAATGTAACGGTTTCTATTATCATATTCAAATTTATAAAATCAAATAATAAAAAACCGTTTATAAATCTGACAAAATATTACGCCAATAGAAAATTAACCACAAAGATTTTATCGAATTTAAAAGAAAAAAAGAATATTGATTTTGCAGAACACCTTAAAATATCGCAATTCAAACAAAATGAGAATTGGTTACTTACGTCTAATGATGTAAAAAAAGAAATGATACATTTTGAAAATAAATGCAGCGTGAATGGAACTGTTGTTCAAAATTTGTTTTCATCTACAACAAAATATGTAACAATAGGAGATGTTTGTGATATTGGTAACGGACTTGTAAGTGGTTTGGATAAAGCTTTTCGGTTAAATGGCGAATTTCTTACCGAAAAAGAGAAACAATATCAATTAAAAGTCGTTAAAGCCAAAGATTTACTTCCGTTTTATTATCAAAATATAACAAATTATATTTACTTAAATGAAATTGAAGATGAAGAAACTATAAAAAACGAATTTCCTAATTATTATGATAAATTATTAAATTATAAAGAAAAATTAGAGAAAAGATACCAATATAATAAACATATACCTTTTTGGAAATGGGTATTTTTAAGGAACTTCAATCTTTTTAGCAGTAATAAAGAAAGAATATTTGTGCCTTGTAAGGAAAGGATTTCGAACAAAAACTATTTTAGGTTTGCATATGCCGGCACTAAATTATTTCCTACACAAGACGTAACGGCTATTTTTAAAAAAGATGATATAAAAGAGAGTATTTTTTATATATTGGCTTTTTTGAACAATTATAGAGTATTCCAATGGTTAATACACAATGGTATTATAAAAGGAAATATCGTTGAATTTTCAGAAAGACCAATTGCAAGTATTCCTTTTCGAAAAATTAATTGGCAAAATGCTAATGAAGTTAAAATACATAATGAAATTGTCTTATTAACAAAAAATTACATTGAAAACAAAGTTGAAACCAATTTGGAAAAGATTAATAAACTTTTTGATGAACTATTTAAATAAAAATATGAAAGTAGATTACAAAACACTCATAAAAGAATTAATAGGAACAAGTGTTCCCAAACCTATTTCGGGAATACTATCAGGACATGCTGCCGGCGAACCATTTGATAAACATGTTTACAATATATTAAAAGAGAAGTATCCGGGAAAATATTTCGTCAATATGAATATCTAAACTATTTATATACTAAAAATCCTGATGCAGTTGGTGTTGAAGCGAGAAATACTTTATTCAAATCTCCAACACTGTTATTTTTATTAAGTCGTGGCAAAAATGCAACAGACAAATGGAGCATTGACAATCCGTTTGAAGAAAAACAAAATGATACAGCGGATATACTTGTTGTGGACAAGGATTTTTTTGAAATTATTGACATCAAAACAAGAAACATATCTAAAAAAGCTCAACCACCTAATATTATTTCTGCTTATAAATTAGCACAAACTTGTGCAAAAATGATTGATAATAATGAGTTCGATACTTTTGATATAAATTATATTGAAATAGATTGGGAGTTAAAAGATGATAAACTGATTTGTGTAGATGCTCATCATAAAAAATTATTTAAATCAAACCCTTCTGATTTGTATATAAATTGGGGCGCTTCTATGCAAATTCAATTTCATGTTTCTGATTTAAACCAAGATTTTAAAGACAGTAGAGGAAATTGGGCAAGAGCATATCTAAAACACTTTGTTGAACAGGCAAAAAGACGAGCAAAAGATATGATTGAAAAATTTGTTATACCATTCGAAAAGTATATAAAGTAACAGCACGCAATACTACATATACGTAACAGCAGATAAGTGCTTAATTCAAAGGTAATTGCCTATTTGCCCGCAAAAATCAAAAAATTTCACAAAAAGAAAAATAAATATTTACGAAATTTTTGGTTTTAGCCCCTTTGTACTTAGAGCATAAGTTATCGTATGAAATTCCGTTACTGCGCATATACGAAAATGTTGTTTTTATATGCAATAAGATATAAATGAAATATACTTTATTAAGATAATATTATCAAATTATTTTTAAAAGGAATAAAATTGTTATTATTTGTGGTTGGTTTGAAAAAAAAATAATCACCGTGCAAAAAACAGACTGACTGGAAATGATTTTTTTTAGTCGATTTTTAACTTCATTGACAGCGATGATTACTACAAAAACGTGTATGAGTTTGGCATGTTTATACCACGTTTGGTAGATTTAATCATTAATGTATTACTGGCTTATGAAGGTGCAGTAAAAGTAGCGGGTGTAGTGGTCAAATTTTCAAAAGAGCTAACCCAACAAGTTAAAGCGATTAATAAAATATTGACTAAATACCTTGATAGAGTTCAATTAAAGGAGTTTAGTAAAGGATTTATTGAAAAAGTTAAGGAGTCGCCTTTTGACATAAAAATAAAAATGCTTGAAATACAAAAAGTCAAATTAAAGACGCCAGAAACATTGAGTAACAAATTGACAAAGGCTGAATACAATCTTATAGTTGACGATTTGGTGATTTTTGAAAGCAAAAATCCACAAGAAGTAGAAGCGCTTTTTAATAGATTAAGTAAGAGCGATATAGAACTTAAAAAATACATTAAAGAAGCAAGGTCTAAATTTAGAAAAACAAATAAAAAATTTAAAGAGTTTGCTGAATATTACAAAAAACAAAGAAAACAAATACGAAAAAACGGCAAAATTAACGTACCTTTGATTGACCAAAAGTGGAATTCTTTGATTAAGACAACCGAAATGAAAAAAGCAGTTGTAAAAGACTTGGCAGAATTTAGAAAAATTTCCGGTTTAGAAAATAAAAATATTGCCCGAGGCAAGATTAAGGTAAAACTAAAGCATACCGATGAAATCTTATTAGACCGAAATTATATAGAACACGCCGGCAGAGGACAAAAAATTAAGGGAAGTAAAGGATTGTCCGAAGAAGAAATTTTCAGTAAAGAGTTAGCAATGGATACAACAATGGAAGAAATAACTATTAGAAGCAGAGATTCCGAAATAAAAATCTTGCAACTTATAGACGAAGACATAGCGCGTTTGTTAGAAAAAAACGGCTTTGACATAAAAGATATTGACATAACAATAACCATAGAAACCACCTACGAACCCTGTTATGTTTGCAAAACCGACATCATTTTACACCAAGAAAAATTAGGCGCACAGATTAAAGTGGTGCGACCGATGTTGAATGGAAAACCTGTAAAAGATAGTAAAGACTTTGAAAGAATATTAAAACAATAAAGAAATGCAAATACATATTCAAAAAAATTTAAAAGCGTTTAAAGAAAAATATCCCGATTTATGTAAAGGGGTTAAGGTAAATGATTATGAGAAATTAAATATTCAGTTTCCACTTTCATATAAAGAATTTTTATTTTTATGTGGCGATGAATTTGAGCCATTGAGAGGATTAAATTTAGGTTTTTATCCTGTTAATGACAATCAGTTATGGATTTTAAAACAAAATGAAAACGCCCGAAAAAATTTAAAGGAATACGGTTTAGCGCACTTAATGCCAAAGAATTGGTGGGTTGTAGCCGAGTGGGACGGTTCCGAAGTTATTTGGTATATCGATTTGGACGCAGACGACGACCCGCCGGTTTACGGTTTTAACATTGTAGAATACGCCTATGAGCCAAGTGATTTTTGGCATAAAAAAGTAGCCGATAGTTTTAGCGAATGGATAAATAAAAAGATTGATTTTTTTGAAAAACACGGACATTCATAGTTTAACAAAATAAGCATATTATTGTTGAAAATTTGCCAATAGCTAACAGCCAACAGCCAATAATCAATTTAACAAAACCGACATCATTCTACACCAAGAAAAATTAGACAATAACCCCCAAACCCATAGAAAAAGCCAAAAAGAAAGGCGACGAAAAAAAGAAAAAAAACGTAAATTTGGACGATCAAGCCGAAATAGAAAAGAAAAAAAGAAAAAAAATGGAAGCAAAAGCAGCCCAAATGTGGAAAGACTTTACATACAAAGACCTAATGCACATACCGCCCAAAAAGAAACCCTGTTTTTTGGCGGGTACTTTGGTGCATACGTCCGTGGGATTGGTGCCTGTTGAACAAATTGAAATAGGACAACAAGTTTATACCTACAATTTTGAAAAAGGAATAAATGAATTAAAGCCCGTTTTAGAAAAGTATGTCAATAAAACGGAAAAATATCTACAAATATTTGTTGGCAAAGATATAATTGAAGTAACAGGCAATCACCGTTTTTGGTTACCCGAGAAAAAGATATGGCAAGTTGCATCAAAATTGTTAATTACCGACATGTTATTATCAAAAAAAGCAAAACAAATTAAAATAGACAAATTGGTTATTGTTGATGAAATAAAAGATACATATAATTTAGAAGTACAAGACAATCCAAATTATTATGTTGGTAAAAATGCTTTACTGGCGCATAATGCCACAAAAATCTCAAAATTTGCCAGTAAAGAAAAAATATTTGTCGAATTTTATGAGTTGATTGATAGCAAAAAAGAAGTACTTTATGTAGGTCAAACAATTCAAAAGAGAACAGCCAGAGAAGCTCAACATCTAAATGATACAAAAAAACCATGGCGCAATAAAATAAAGGGTTCGTTTGAAATCTACCCCAAACAATGGATGACACCCTATGAAGCGGCAGTAGTTGAAATGTACGAAATGAATTATAGAGGTGGTAAAACCGGCTTATTTAATAAAGTGAATCCCATAAGTAAAAGAAAATTTAATAAATTTAAAGATTTAGGATTTAATCCTTGCAAATTTTATGTTTAACCCAAAAAAATAGAATATTATGAATTACGATAAAGAATTACTGCGTGATATCTATTGGTCATTTAACAATGAGCAATATGATAGTCAAAAAGATTTTGAAGCAGCCTTAACAGAATATTATAAATTGATTTCAGGTGATAATATACCCATTCAGTTTGATAAAATTGTGATAAATAGCCCGAAAGTAGTTATTCAATATATGAAATATAACTATGATGAAGAAGACTGGGATGAGCCACAGGTATTGTTTGAAGCCGGCAATGAAAATGGTTTTACGGCAGGAGAATTATTATATAAAATTCATAAAGATATTGGTAAAGAGTTAGAAGGAGAAGACAATGTTTTTTTTGAAGGTTTAACTTTTGCAACAATAGATGACCCTGATTTTCCTAAAATTCCGGTTTATTTTTTAGATACAGGCAGTTAATACAAAGCGAATTCATAGAATTATAACTATTACTCAAAAAAGATATTTGGCAGGTATTTCAAACCGGTATCGAAGCCGTAAACGCTTTATTAGTTGGTTTTATTAACAGTGTGATTGATACTTTAAAAGGTATTTTTCAATTGATTGGTTTGATTTTTTCAGGTATCCACACTTTGATGCAACCCGGTGAAGTTTTATATTACACGGAATTAGCCGGTGAAATGTTGGAAAATTTGAGTGAAAAAATTTTGCAGTTGAATTTTACGCAAATTTTTCAAGAATTTATCAAGTTTGGTATCAAAGCCTTTAAAAAAATAAAAGACTTAGCCAAAGACCTGGCATTCAGCATATACGAAATAGCTTATTTTTTGGGTTATCTCGCGGGTTTTGTAGTCGAAACCATCATCAGTTTGTTATTAACCGGCGGCACATTGACCGTAGAACAAGTATTGACCGAAACCTTTGTAGCACCAATAACAAATTTGCTAAAAGGCTTAAAAAAAACTTTGTCAAAAGCCCAAAATTTATTAGAAAAAATCTATATCTTTGTTAAAAAGCTCTTTGACAAACTCCGCCGTCCCAAGCAAGCTTTTAGGGAGTTGTTTGAAGTGGTGGAGG
>Ga0256834_1001373_pt1 | contig 16646 bp, 18 predicted proteins | sample 4281140metaG_FD_190536 | JGI IMG/M metagenome (GOLD analysis project Ga0256834, IMG submission 190536) | Hydrothermal vent microbial communities from East Pacific Rise, Pacific Ocean - 4281-140 | ecosystem: Environmental > Aquatic > Marine > Hydrothermal vents | place: Pacific Ocean: East...
GTACCTCGATTTCGCCACGGAGGTTGATATCGATTATATTATTTCCGAATATGCTTACAGTGGACTGCAGATACATTTCTGCCGGGCGCGAGTGACCAACTCGATCTTTCGTCACAATGTCGACGGCTTGAGATTCTCAACAGTCAACCTTTTGGCTGCGGGTAATCAAATGTATGATAACCAGCATGGCTTGCGTTACGAAGAGCGGCGCAGCAAGGTTAATCTGCATCATAATGATATCCGCGACAATGATGTCGGCATTTTTGTGGTCACCAAGTCGACAGATAATGCTCTTATTGAACAAAACAATATTGTTGATAATCGGCAATATAACGTCAAACTCGGTTGGCAACAGCCGGGCGATGTGACCCTGCCGCGCAACTGGTGGGGAACTGCGCAACCGCAGGCTATTAAAAAGACTTTTTTGGATCAGGATATTGATGGCAGTCTGGGGCGAGTTAGTGCTCCGCAGCCATTATCCAAGCCAATTGATATCCGTAATTGGCAGAAAGATTAAGGAGTTACATTATGACGCATTTCTTTTCAGCGACCCGTTTTTTCTCTTGTGTCGGTAAATTTGTGTTGCTGATCCTGCTGTTGACAGGTTTGGCTGTGCCCACGCTTCACGCCTGTGTCGGCAAAACCCTGCTGGTTGGTTCGCTGGGGGACCCACAGCAGCAGATTATGGCTCAGATGCTGTCGATTTTGATCAGTGAACGTACCGGAACATCAATCAAGATCGTACCTATGAAGAGTCATGCTGAAGCACACGACGCACTGTTGCGAGCTGATCTTGATATGTATGTCGAATATACCGGGGTTGGTCAGGTCACGCTCCTCAAGGATCAACCGATTGCTGATGCTGATGAACTCTACAAAGCAGTTAAGGAACGTTATAATCAGGAACTCAACTTGATCTGGTTGAAACCCTTCGGTTTCGCCGACGCTCGCATTGCGCCAGAAGGTACCGTGGCTGATGCGGCTCCAGTAGTTCGTAAAGATACGCTGAAAAAATTTCCTGCTTTGGCACGGTTGATTAATAAGTTAGGCGGAGCAATCGACAATTCTGCCATGGACAAGTTGGAAAAGGACAGTGCCTCCGGTAATTATAAAGAGGTCGCGCGCAAATTTCTCAAGGAGAACCGATTCATCTGATGTTATTTGTTACGGTTCTATAACCCAAAAAAATGTTTAACGCAGAGGCGCTAAGAACGCAGAGGAAAAGTTTTTATATCTCAGGAAAACGACCCAATCACAGTAATTATTCTCTGCGCCTCCGCGTCTTTGCGTTAGTTAATTGCTTAGTTATTGTTTCGCCTTTGTTTGGGTTATAAGTCCGATTTGTTGTGAGAGTAGAGAAATGACCCAGGTAGATCGCCGTACATTCATGCGCAACAGCATTCGCACCGCCCTGGCAATGGCTGCTGTCGGCAGCTTGCCGGTCATTGATCTCATGTCTGCCCCGGCACTGGCGGCAGAAATGCCATCACTTGCAGTCCGCAAAGGCAAAGACATCCAACAGTTGCTGCAGCAGGTTATCAGTGCGCTGGGTGGCATAGAGAGTTTTGTCAAGCCGGGTGATATTGTCGTGGTTAAGCCGAATATTGGTTGGGACCGCACTGTGGAACTGGCCGCAAATACTCACCCGCAAGTCGTCAAAGCCCTGGTGCAACTCTGTCTCGATGCCGGTGCGAAACAGGTCCGTATTTTTGATCGAACCTGTAACGATGAACGTCGTTGCTACACGCAGAGTGGCATTCGTGCTGTTGTTGAGGGGATCAAGTCTGACCGGGTCAGTCTCGAATATATTGATCGCCGCGCCTATCAGGAGCTGAAAATCAGTGGTGGCGTTGCCTTTGATCGCTGGAAATTTTACAAACCGGCCCTGGAGGCAGATCGACTGATCAATGTGCCGATTGCCAAACATCACTCAATCTCCAGGCTGACGCTGGGTATGAAAAATCTTATGGGCGTCATTGGTGGCAACCGCGGCCGTTTGCACCGTAATATAGCTGAATCCCTGGTCGATATTAACAGTGTCATCCACTCCGATCTGACTGTTATTGATGCGACGCGAATTCTGGTTGCCAATGGTCCTCAAGGTGGTCGCCTCGAAGATGTTCGCCATACGGAAACCCTGATCGCCTCAGCCGATATTGTCGCTGCCGATGCCTATGCCACAAGCCTGTTCAATCTCAAGCCGGAAGATATACCGACGATTGTTGCCGCAGCCAACAGAGGGCTTGGAGTCATGGATCTTAAGCAGGTGCGCAGGGTTTGAAACAATCATCCTGGACATGTGCCCGCAAAATCAGCCAGAGTTTCTGCCTGGCTGTCTTCCTCTGGCTGTTTTTGCAGACTGAATATCGCGGCATCGATCAGTTGCCATATCCAGTCAGTCTGCTCTTCCGCATAGACCCCCTGGCGGCGTTGGCTGATTTTATGGCTCCCGGTGCTTTCGGTTGGCAGTTTTTCTGGCCAGCTCTGCTTATTCTGCTACTGACAATCCTGTTCGGTCGCTTTTTCTGCGGCTGGATCTGTCCGCTTGGCAGCACCCTTGATGGCCTCGGTAAGGTGATTGGCCGCGGGCAGCGGGCTTTCTCGCCGGGTTGGCGGCGCGTCAAATACTACCTGTTGATCGCCATGGGCACGGCGACGCTCTTTGGTGTGCAGCTCCTTGGCTTGTTCGATCCTCTGGCAATCTTTCTGCGGTCACTGACCCTTGCGGTCTATCCAGCTTACAATTATGGCCTGAACCGGGTCTTTGATTTCTTCTACGACCACCAGGTCCCTTTGCTTTCGCCGTTGGTCAATAACTCTTACCCGGTTTTTCGTGATTACCTGATGGCTTTCCATCAGCCGGTTTTCGTTCTTGGGCTTTTCACCCTGTTGATTTTCCTGGCTATAGTTTTGCTGGAGAAGGTCGAGCAGCGCTTCTGGTGCAAAAACCTCTGTCCCTTGGGAGGGCTGCTCGGCCTCTGTTCGCGCTATGCTATTTTACAGCGTACCCCGCAAGGTCTTTGTGCCGATTGTCATGAGTGCGACAGCCTCTGTCGCTCAGGCGCAGCCAGAGAGCCGGGCCACATGCGTAGCGAGTGCCTGCTTTGTATGGATTGCACTGGTTATTGTCCAGAAGAAAAGGTGAAATTCGGTTTAAGGTCTGGCTCCGACAATAACCTCGGCATTGATCTGCAGCGTCGAGGCGTTTTGACTGCTATGGCCAGTGGCGTCATGATCGCGCCGACGGTGCGTATCGGTCCGCTGACCCACGAGCAGAACCCTTACCTAATCCGCCCGCCGGGAGCCGTGCCTGAGGCAGAATTTCTGCAGCGCTGTGTACGCTGCGCCGAATGTATGAAAGTCTGTATCGGCCGCACTCTACAGCCCGCCCTGTTCGAGGCCGGGCCGGTCGGTTTATGGACGCCGCTGGTGGTGCCGCGTATCGGTTACTGCGAGTACAATTGCACCCTGTGCGGCCAGGTTTGCCCGACCGGAGCGATCGCCCCGCTGAAGCTGCCCGAAAAGAAGAAGAACGTGATCGGTCTGGCTGTTATCAAGAAGGATCGTTGCCTGCCTTTTGCTAAAGGAATTGAATGCCTGGTCTGCGAAGAGCATTGTCCCACAGGTGAGAAAGCAATTGTCATGGAGGAAAAAGACGTGCTGGTTAATGGCGAGATGCGCCGCGTCAAATTTCCCAAAGTAATTAACCGGCTCTGCATCGGTTGCGGTATCTGCGAGACCAAGTGCCCGGTGGAAGGTGCCAGCGCTGTCCGTATCATTAACGAGGGTGAGAGCAGGCGTAAACGACCTGAACTGCTTGCCGGACCCTATGGGTAATTATCTATGCATCATTTCCTGAAAATTGTTTTTCTATTCCTTCTGGTTGGTAGTGCCTCGGCAGCTGTAGCTGCCGAGACAATTCAGATTAGTCATTTCTCTGCAGCTGGCTTGTCAGGCTGGTCCGGCAAAAGTTTTAACGGCGAAACTGAGTATCGGATCGTTGACGATGCTGGACAAAAAGTTCTGCAGGCCAAAAGTAGTGGTACTGCCTCAGGACTTGTTTTTGAGGTCGAATATGACCCTCAGGAGTATCCCCTCCTGTCCTGGCGCTGGAAGATTGCCAACACCATTGCCAAAGGCGACAGTCGGACTAAAGCTGGAGATGACTATGCCGCCCGCATCTATGTCGTCTTTCCGCACTGGTTTTTTCCGAAGACTAAAACGCTTAACTACATCTGGGCCAATCGTTTGCCTGAAGGATCTGTCCAGGCCAATGTTTATCTGAGTAACGCCGTAATGATTGCCGTGGATAGCGGCAATGAGAAGGTCGGTAGCTGGGTCACTGTGCGCCGTAATATAGTTGCTGATTATCGACGTGCTTTTGGCGAAGATCCACCAGAAGTTGGTGCGATTGCCATCATGACCGATACCGACAATACCGGCGAATCCGCAATTGCCTGGTATGGTGATATTCTGGTCAGCAAGGAATAAATAAATCCTTACTGCCGGACAATCCTGGTTTTGCCGTTATACTTAAACAGTAACTGTTCAACACGCTCTAAATTGTTTACCAAAACGTCTGTCATCCTCGAATGATTCTATCGGGGATCCATGATTCTAAAGTCTGGATTCCCGATTACACCCTCGAGAATGACAGTATTTTGTAATGCTGCACGGTTACATTAAACTTATACTCAGGTGTCTGCTTTTTTCGGAAGTTTCCTGAGGCAATGGAGGTTCTTATGTCACTAGTTAAAACTTGGTATACCCTTGAAGCTGCGTCGGACAAGTTTGGACTTCAGGCTGATAAGTTGACGGAGTGGGTCGAGGCAGGTCTGGTCAGAGTTGAGCGGGAAGGCGACGAGGTTGTGCGCGTAAATATCGATGATGTACGCATCGAAGTGGAAACAATGGTGAACCGATCTTAACCAGCTCTTGGAATGAGGATCATTCTCAGCAGCTACCGCCGCAATCGCAGCTCGGTTCCTCGCCTGTCAGCCAGCCATTGATGATTGCGCTGGCGCAGCCGACTCCAGCTTTCACTGTCAAGGCTTCAACTGGGCAGTTGCCTGCACAGGCGCCACATTCGATACAGGCGTCACGCTCGACAATGCGTGCCTTACGCTCCTCGATGACAAACACTCCGTGAGGACAGACCTCGGCACACATACCACAGCCGATACATTTCTCCACGTCCAGTTCCAGGGTCACTACATTTTCTAAATAACGTAAATTGGACATTGTTTCAGCCTCCTAAAATGCCGTAGCGATCCAGCAAAGCCCCCCAACCAGAAGCGCAGCGGCCTGCGCCGGAATGGCTTTACGCATCTCCTTCTCGACCCCGGAGGGAGAGGTGAAGGTCGAAGAGCCGGTAAAGTGCATGGCGCACCATGAGGAAACCGCGGAGACAGCCATAATCAGAGCCAGGGAGTTCAGCCAGTTGAGAGAGTCTCTCAAGAGAATGACTCCCAGAAAGCCGACGGCCAGGCCAGCAATTGCACCCTTTATGGCAAAAATCCGTCCCGGCAGCCAAGGTAGTAACAAGGGGGTCAGGACAGCCCCGGCCAAAAGGCCGAGCACTCCTGTCAGGATGGCTGCGCCACCACGATTGAACGCGGCTGTAAATGAGAAAATATGTATGCCGATGCCGCCGAGTATGAAGAGGACCAGGACACTCCACATGGTCTGACGCCACATGCTGACAAGTTCTACCGGTGTGAGGATCAGGCGCTCTTTGAAAGTGAATGATACCCGCCGCATTGCTGGCGTTGCGGTTTGCCCGTTTGCCAGAAATTGCGGCAAGTCACTGCTGCGGACCGGCCCGTAGACGACTTTGAAACCACAGGCCTTGCTGACCTTGTGAGCCGCAACTCCGGGTGCGCCAAGTTGCGGTACGATCAGGATGCGGTGATTGACCAGCTGTTGCAGCCTGGTCTTTTGCACCTGACGAACAATTTCGTCGGTTCCGAAAGTCCCCTTGCCAGCCGCACACCAGACATTGACCCCTTTGGTGTCAAGAACCAACAGCCAGGCATCATGGCCATGCATATCACGGCGCAGAATGTCAAAGGTCATCTTGTAGTTGGCTGTGACCAGGACCGGGCTATCACTTGATGGTGTACCGATTGCGTAGAGCCCCGCCGAGATACTGTAGCGTGTGCGCCCGAATCCCCAGCGCATCTGCCAGCGGCCGACAATATCTGTAGACGTCAGGCGTGTCGCAACTTGAGGAATTTGTCCAACCGGACTATCTAGCCAGCCACAGACAAAAGGCCAGAGTTTATAACCCGGCTGGTCGTCAATGATACTCGCACAGCAGGGTTCGGAGTTGTTTGCCGGAGAGCAGCAAGCGTCAGCCGCTGGTGGGCAGCAGGCAGCAGACTCTTCCTTGGGAGGAGGGCAACAGGAAGTTCCGTTCTTCGGTGGTGGACAGCAGTTGCCCGCTAGTGAGTTGTTGTTATTTGTGCTCATTTGTCCCCGGTTAGTTTGCTGCTAATTTGCGGCCACCGCATTCCTTGAGTTTGGCATGAGCATGACGCAGCATGCGCTCTGTCGTCTCCCAGTTGACGCATTTGTCGGTAATCGACACGCCGTAAGCCAGGTCCGTAAATTTTTCGGCCATCTTCTGGTTACCTTCTTCGAGGAAGCTCTCGATCATCAGTGAACCGATGTTACTGTTGCCACCTGCAACCTGGTCCATCACATCATTCATGACGCCCTCCTGACGGTTGTGGTCTTTGCGGGAGTTGGCATGGCTGCAATCAACCATGATGGAGGTTTTAATGTCAGCCTTGTTGAGCTTCTGTATGGTGGTCGCAATGTCTGCGGCCTTATAGTTCGGCTGGTTGTTGCCGCCGCGCAGCACGAGGTGTACGTCGGGGTTACCGGTGGTCCTAACAATGGAGATAAGTCCCTCGCGGTTGACGCCGATGAAGTTGTGCGAATGACAGGCGGCACCCATAGCGTCGATAGCTATTTGCAGGCTGCCGTCGGTACCGTTTTTAAAACCAACCGGAAAAGAGAGGCCGCTCGACATCTCGCGGTGGGTCTGGCTTTCGGTAGTACGGGCACCGATGGCTCCCCAGCTGATAGTGTCTGCCATATATTGCGGGGTGATCGGATCAAGCATTTCGGTTGCTACAGGCAACCCCATGGCTGTGATATTGAGCATCAGGCTGCGGGCAATGCCGAGGCCTTTGGATATCTGGTGCGTGCCGTCAAGGTCCGGATCGTTGATCAGACCCTTCCAGCCGATAGTGGTACGGGGCTTTTCAAAATAGACGCGCATCACCAGCAGCAGTTGATCCTTTAACTCGTCGTTGAGTTTCGCCAGGCGCTCAGCGTATTCCAGCGCGGCCTTCGGATCATGGATGGAACAGGGACCAACCACAACCATCATACGTGGATCGCGCGACCAGAGGATGTCCTGGATCTGCTCGCGGGCGCTGGCAACAAATTCTGCGGCGGTCGTTGAGAGAGGCATAACTTGTTTGAGATCAGCCGGGGCAATCAGCGGTGTCAAGCCGCTGATATTGAGATTGTTGGTTCTAACCATGGGGTGCTCCTGGAAACAGATGGATTTCTACAAAGTTCGCTATTATGTCCTCAAGATGCTGAGAAATCAACGTTTTTCCCTATAGCTGGTCAGAAAAGCTAGTCAGAAAATGGTTTGACTGACCTACCTGTGTTAGGCTATATAAAGCGCAATATAAATACTCATTATTGTTGCTGTTTCAACAATATCATGCGAGGTGGATATGCAAGTTTTCTGGTCGGCTCTTTATCAGGTGGTCAGCCTGGTTTTTCAGGTTTATATTTTTATTGTGATTGCCCGGGCCCTGATCTCCTGGGTGAGCCCCGATCCATCCAACCCGATTGTGCGCTTTCTTTACAATGTCACGGAACCGGTCCTGGCGCGCATGAGACGCTATCTGCCGCTACAGTTCAGTGGTATCGATCTCTCGCCAATTGCATTGTTGCTTGCCCTGTCGGTTATCGAGCAAATTCTTCTACGGACCATTGCTCAGCTCAGTCGTGGGTTCTGAGGTAGCTATGCGAATCAGTCCGATTGATATTCAACAGCAACAGTTTAAATCACGGCTTATGGGCTACGACAAAGCCGGTGTTGACCAGTTCCTTGAGCTTCTGGCTGAAGAACTGGAACATCTGGTTCGCAATAATCAGGATCTTCAGGAGGAACTTGCCCGCACTAACGCAATTCTGACGGAAATGCGCGATCGTGAAGAGACTCTCAAAGAAACTCTGATAAGCACTCAAAAGATTACCGAGACGCTGAAGTCGACAGCCCGTCGCGAGGTAGATGTCTTGATGGCTGAGGCTGAGATCAAGGCTGAGCGCTTGATGCATAACGCTGAAGAGCGCCGCCTGCAGTTGATCAAAGAGGTGCAGGAGGTTAAGCGGCAGAAAGTTGATTTCGAAATCAGCCTGCGTGGCTTGCTGGAGAAGCATATCCGCATGCTTGATCTGAATGTTGTGGCTATTGAACAACAGGATGCTGATGCCAGGATGCTTGAAGAGCCGTTGCCGTTTATCAAGCAGGCTGATCCGTGTGTCGAAGAAGCTACCGCGAAAGCTGTCGATTATTCAGATACGCCCATTGAAGAAGCTGAATTCGATGATTCACAGCAAGTTGATTCAGATGAAGAGGCCCAGGTTAACTCGTTTGTTGACACTAACGCCCTGGAGCTCTCGCTGGATTTTGATACGGATGAAGATAATGGTGAGGAGGACCTCCTTAAGTGAACCTGCCCTGCCTGCGGCAAACCGACGCAGGTGTTGAAGTCTTTCTCTATGTCCAACCTCGTGCCAGCCGGAACAAAGTCGTAGGCCTGCAAGACGATAAGCTCAAGGTTGCTCTGACAGCCCCGCCGGTTGATGGTGCCGCCAACAAAGCCTGCTGTGTTTTTCTTGCCAAGCTTTGTGGTCTGCCCAAGAGCTGTGTTACGCTGGTCTCCGGTGGAACATCCCGCCATAAACGTCTTTTGCTTGAGGATGTCAATGTTCTGGAAATCGATTCTTTACTTAAGAATCTTCTGAGGGGTTGACATATGCCGGTAAAGTCATTAAGTTACCGACGAATTTATCAGCGAGGTAAGTCCTATGCCAATGTACGAATATAAATGTAAGGATTGTGGCCTGGTTTTCGAGGCCCGCCAGAAGTTTTCCGATGCGCCTCTGACTGTATGCCAGGAGTGTGGCGGACAAGTAACGAAACTGATTTCTCAAGCCGGGTTCGCTCTCAAGGGCAGCGGCTGGTACGATCAGGGTTATGGCAATAAGCCGGCGGCCTGCGCTGCGGTAGACAACGGCGGTGGTTGTGCCGGTTGTCCGAAAGCGGCCAACGAATAGAGACATGATAATATGCGTAAAAATTGGCCGGAATGAAAATTCCGGCTAATTTTTTTTAAACCCTGAGGGACACCCCTGGAAGTGTCCCCTGTTATGTAAACTTCTTCTGCTTACTTGCCCACCATAGCTTCCTTCGCTACAATCAAACCTCCAGAAGCCTGTCCGATAATGGATTGTCGGACAGACTCCTGATGTTCATGTCACGAAGTTTAACTTCTTGAGGAACTCGAATGCCAGAAAAACACCCATCTCTCCCAGAACTCGGCTGGGGACATTTTTTCCAACAACAGTTAAGTCTGGAGGAGTGGGAAACCACCACCCCGGTACGGGTCTTTGCTCTCAATCGTCATCTGGTTGATGGTGTGGGTGAGCATGGCCGACAGCAGTTTGCCCTACCTCACGCCTGGCTGCGCTATGCGGTGGCGGAACTGCCTACAGTGGGTGATTGGCTGCTGCTTGATGACGATGGTCAGCCACTACGTCTTCTGCAACGGAGCAGCCTGTTTAAACGCATGGCCTCCGGGCGTGACGCCCGGGTACAGTTGATGGCAGCAAATATCGATACCCTGTTTATTGTCACTTCATGTAATCAGGAGTTCAGCCTTTCCCGTCTGGAACGTTATCTGGCCCTGGCTCTGGATGCCGGGGTTGAACCTGTGATCATTCTGACCAAGGTTGACCTGATCGAAAGTGCCGAAGAATTCTGTGCCCAGGCCAGAGCTCTGCGGCCTGGTTTGGCAATTGAGTCGGTCAATGCCAAGAATGCTTGTGTTATCAATATCTTGCGACCATGGTGCACGGCCGGGAAAACCGTGGCTCTGGTTGGCTCAAGCGGGGTTGGTAAATCGACTCTGGTTAATGCTTTAAGCTCTGCAGCGGTGCAGGTAGTTGGCGCTACCCGCGAAAAAGATGCCAAAGGTCGTCATACGACCACTGCCCGTTCATTGCATCTGCTGCCCGGAGGTGGTCTGTTGCTCGACAGCCCAGGGATGCGTGAACTGCAATTGAGTGACTGTGAAGAAGGGGTCGCCACACTCTTTGAGGAGATTGAGACGGTGGCTCGCAGCTGTCGTTTCAATGACTGTCGTCATCTGGGAGAAGTCGGCTGTGCTGTGGCAGTTGCCGCCGAGCGCGACGAACTGGATCCCCGTCGGTTGGCCAATTATCTCAAACTAAAAGCAGAGCAAGAACGTGCGGATGAAACCCTGGTAGAGAAACGTCGCAAGGATAAGAGTTTAGGTAAGATGTATAAGAGAGTGCAGGGTCAGATGCGGCAGGAGAAAGAGTAAGCTAAAAAAGGCCGACAACAAAAATGTTGTCGGCCTGAAAAATATAGCGTTTTGCAGAAGGTGTTCTGTGTTGTTAACGACCAGCGCGCTTCGAAGCTTTGAGCGGGTTGACCTTGACTTCATCAATCTTGACTTCGACTTTACGGTGGGTTGCAAAGTTACACAGGCCCTTCTTCCATTTCTGTGTGGGTGAGGGTGCATTGCTGCATACCGGACCGATGGTGCCCTCAACTATATGATCGCAACCTTCGCACATTTCGATAACGTTCTGGCAGCTGTTGCCTTCATAAACGCAACCATTTTTACTCCAGAAGGTACATTCTGTACCGAGAAGAACTGTTTGACACTGCATGGGGTACTCCTTTATTTTACGCTTGTTCTGAGAGATCGCCGACTGATTACACGGATGGCTAATCTCCTGATTTCCGAAAAAGAATTTCTACCCCCTTTTGCTGATGTCTGTCAACCCTAAAAGCAGAGACTATTGACCATTGACCGGGTTTTTCCTGTTCGTTAGCGTTTATCCGGAAAAATCTAATCAACACATTTAAGACAAATTGGCCGCAGTGAAAATCTGTAAGGGCAAAAGCTATAAGCTCTTGGGTTTTCTTCTAACTACAGATTTTGACAGATTTTCACCGCGGCTAAACAGGTTTTATGGTTTTAGAAATTAAACGAAATGAATAATCAAAAGACCAAAAATAAAAATGAATGGGACGCCATCTGCCGCAGGTGTGCCCGCTGCTGCTACGAAAAAATAGATTTCGAAGGCAACATTTACTACACAGATGTTCCCTGTGAATTTCTCGATCTCGAAACAAATCTCTGCCGTGTCTACCCCGAACGCGCAAGCAAACGCCCCGGCTGCGTTCACCTGACGCCGGAGAATACCAAAAAAGGTTTTCTCCCGGCAGATTGCCCGTATGTTGCTGGTATCAAAAACTACATGGCACCGAGTCTGGGGGACGATAGCGAGTTGGATGATATATGATAGACTTTTGGACCGGTAATTAGCGATCAGTGCTCAGAAGAAACCATTGGTCAAGCAACTGATCACCCATTGCGGAGCAAATATAATGAACCAAATCAAGTTCGGTACTTCCGGGTGGCGCGGCATCCTCGCCGAAGACTTCACCCTGAAAAATGTCCGTATTGTCACTCAGGCGATTGCTGATTTCTTGCGTACAGAAAAATGTAGCGAGCAAGGCCTGGTGATCGGTCACGACAGCCGTTTTATGGGTGAGCTTTTCGTTCGGGAAACAGCGCGCGTTCTTGCTGGTGCAGGGGTGCCGTCTTTTATCTGTAAGCATGACACCCCAACGCCGGTTATCGCCTACGAAATCATGCGTCGCGGTACCGCAGGTGCTATCAATTTTACCGCAAGTCATAATCCTTACGAATATAACGGCATTAAATTTTCGACGGCCTGGGGCGGCCCGGCTCTGCCGGAAGTGACTGCCGAGATCGAGCGCCTGGCCAATGCCATGCTTGGTGAAGCCTGCTATCACGACAGGTCTCTTGATCAGACGGTGCGTACCGGTCTGGTTGAAGAAATCGATCCTATGCCTGATTACCTGGCAGACTTGCGCGGCAAAGTCGACCTCGAAGCCATTGGCAAGTCGGGAATGACGGTGGTCTTTGATCCGATGTACGGGGCTGGTCGTGGTTATGTCGACAGCCTGCTGGTTGAATCAGGCCTGCTGGTACAGACAATCAACGGCGCACGAGACCCATACTTCGGTGGCATGCCACCCGATCCGTCGCCCGCGCACCTCAACGATCTTGTTGCCATGGTCAAAGCGGACAAGCAGATAGCACTCGGGCTGGCTACCGACGGTGATGCTGATCGTTACGGTATTGTCGATGCTGATGGCACCTTCATCGAGCCGAATTACATTCTCGCGCTACTCTACGATTACCTGCTCAGAAGGAAAGGCGAAACCGGCGATGCCTCCCGATCTGTTGCCACATCTCATTTTATTGATGCCGTAGCGGCCCACCATGGCTATGCCGTACGCGAGACTCCGGTGGGCTTTAAATACATCGGCGAATTTATCCGTGATAATCAGATTGTTATCGGTGGCGAAGAGAGCGCCGGTTTGAGCCTGCGTGGCCATGTTCCGGATAAAGATGGCGTACTTGCCTGCCTGCTGGTCGCTGAAATGGTGGCGGTAGAGGGCAAGACTCTGCGCCAATTGCTGGCAGACCTTTACGATCGCGTCGGCGAGTTTCATACGGCACGCACAAACCTGCGGCTCTCTATGGAACTCTCTGCAAAAATCGACGATAAACTGGCCTCGCCACCTGATCGTCTGGCTGGGCAACAAGTGCAAGAGCTGATTACAACTGATGGCGTCAAGATGGTTTTGGCTGATGGCTCCTGGGCTCTGTTTCGCAAATCGGGGACGGAACCTGTGGTGAGGGTTTATACCGAAGCGGGGAGTGCTGAGAAGTTGGTGCGTTTGACCGACGCGGCGGTTGGTTTTGTGGAAAATTAATCACTCTAAAAAAATCTCTTGACAAACATCGTTTGACGGTTTAGTTTTCCCTCATTGTTTTAGGTTAATTTGTTATTTAATACTTGTAAAAAGCCAAACCTTTTGTGAGGGAGGGGCGGAAAGCCACGGGTCTTGAGCACACTTAAAGACAGCCGGGTTGTCAAGGACCACCTTTGACGACTCGGCTTTTTTGCGTCTTAGGCTGGTATTTGCTTACATTTTTTTGTTATTGCTGCAGGAGGGGGTCTTGCTTCAGTTCTATTATATCATCATTACCACAGCTCTATGGGTTTGTCTGGTCTCCATTGCTCAGGCCGATCAGGAAAAGTCAGTTGCGGATTCCCCTGTAAATTCTGAAATAATACCTAATATCATACAGCAATTACAGAAATACCAATTCCTGGAGGGAGGGGATTTGAAACTCCCCCGCGTATGTTGATGCAATGCAATGGAGTAGATGGAGGGGCATGCAATGGTGGGCCACGGAGGGGCACCCATCATGAAAATGGAGGGGTTTTTATGTGATGTTATGGAGGGGCGCGGGGGAGTTTTATCCCCATGTGATTTAATGTGATGTTGTTTGGCCCGCCGTAATGGCGGGCCTTTTTTTTAAGTCAAAAGCAATATTAGCCGCGGTGAAAATCTGTCAAGGTTTGTTGTTAGAAGAAAACCCAAGAGCTTATAGCTTTTGTCCTTACAGATTTTTACAGATTCTGACCGCGGCTAAACAAAAGGTTTTGCTTTCAAGTGATTTCCGCATACTCCAGAAAGGTCTTCTCAGGTGAAAATATCCTCTGTCCATTGAGCAGCTCATTAATCTCCGGTGCATTGAAATAACGTGCCTGCAGCGCACGTCCCTCCTGCATCCAGAAGCCGAATTGCGGGATGAAACTGCTGCGCTTGATGGTGTGATCAACTGTTCGGCCGGCGATGACCAGAATGTTGCGCTCACCGCTGTCGAACGAGTCGGTCAAATAAGCCGCCAAACGGTGAAACTGGCGCCAGGTGTTGATGTCAGCGATGCGACGGTGCGGATATGCGGATGTAACAATGTCCGGTATAAAGTCGAAGATGGAGACTTCAAGCAAGGTGTCAGGATCGTGACTTTCAGGGCTCAGACGCTTGCTGAAATGGAAAGTGGTTGGATCAAGCAGTTTATCGATCGACGTTGGTTCTTTGGTGATGTCGGTGAGATTGTGTTGATAATGTTGGGCAAACTCAAGATTCAGGCGATAAACCTTGCCTTGGCTGGCATCCCGCAAGGGTTCACCATCAACCAGTCGTTCGATATCCAGATGCAGGTGAGGGTGGTCGTGTTCATCGGTGTGTTTGCGTAACAGGTATTTGTAGGGGATTTCGATTTTTAGCCCACCGGGTCCGCGGAACAGAGTGACCAGGGTCGCGGCACGCTGGTAGAGGACCAGATAGGGCATCAGCAGGCGATGTAGCATGCCGCAGCAGGGAGCGACTTTGCCGTGAACGCGTTCGACGTAGCCGATGCCACTCTCCTCGGTTCCACCAACATGACTGCCGCCAAGGATAACCAGGTCGTGGCCATGGTTTGATGCCGAGATCAGACGGGTTGGATCAATCAGAGCGCCGACTCGTCCAAGGTTGAAGACCGGACAGTCGTAAACATAGCCGAACAGGCTCTTCTTTATCTTCTGGCTCTCATCCGAGCACTGCCATACCACCGGCAAGGTTCCGGAAAAATTGTGATCGTCAGTGAACGAACGCATCCGTCCAAACAGGTCCATCAGTCCCATGGGGGGCTGATCGATAAATGTTTCAACAGGGGGAGAGATCGGCATGGTTTGTCTCCTCAATGGTGATATTTAATGAAGGTTGTTAATATAACATTGTTTTATAATAATCGTGAAGAATTTTGAAAGGTGCGCTACAAGCAACGCGGTTTTGAGATATTTGTGAGATGCGTGTGTTACAGTCAGAAAAGTTTTGTTCTAACCGACTGCAAGTGGAACTGCGAGAGCTTTTAATTTGACATAATAGTCTTTAATTGACTATAACTTACATTGTTTTGTTCTGTAGATTTTTAAGAGTTTTTTCGGTTTTCAGGAGGATTCCAATGAAAAGAAACAATTTTTTTCTGGTTGCACTAATGGCGGTTTTTGTCATGTCCGGTTGTGCTCGTTATAAAGATTATGCCGCTGGCACAGTGCTCGCTATTGACGATTCAAGTGCCGGTGTGGTTGAGATTACAGACGTTACTGTTTCGGCTACTGTAGACGATGGCCCGGAGATCACCGAATATATTATTGGTGCGGGCGATGTCCTCTCTGTTTATGTACCCGGCATGGTTGAGCGTACGGCTCGAGTCAGTCTCGGTAACGATATTGGTGGCTTCCGTGTTAATACGGATGGCACCATCTTCCTACCACATGTCGGCGGTGTTCACGTCGCCGGTCTTTCGGTATCTAAGCTTCAAGGAAAACTTGTCAATATCTTCAAGGCCTATATCAAAAATCCAATTCTTACGGTCGAGATTATAGAGTTCAAGTCCCAACCTCTCTACCTGCTCGGCCAGTTTAATCAACCAGGTGTTTTTTATCTTGATCGTCCCACCGAATTGTTGCACGGACTTGCTCTTGGCGGCGGTCTCAACTCCTCCGCGAACATGCGCGGTGCTCGTCTGGTGCGCAATGATCGCATCCAGCCGGTTGATATCTACGAGCTTTTGCACAAAAACGATCTTACCCAGAATATCCAGTTGCGTTCTGGTGATACTCTCTATGTTCCAGGTAATGAAGACTTGCGAGTCTTCGTCTTCGGCGCAGTCAGCAATGCTGGCGTGGTACCGATGGTCAACGGTCGCATCGATCTGATTCAAGCATTGACTCAGGCCGGTATTGATCAGAAACCTTACAATAACGAGCAGATCCGCATAATCCGCTCCCTTTCGACGACCAAAGGTCAGTTGATGGTCGTCGACCTTGGCAAGGTCGTGAATGGTATGGCTATGCCGATGCCACTGATGGATGGCGACATCGTCTATGTACCGAAAACACCCATGGGTGGCTGGAACGAGGCAATCGAGGAGATTCTGCCAAGTCTGCAGCTTCTAGGTGCAATTTTGAATCCTTTCGTGCAGATCAATTATCTTAAAGACAATTAACTGAAAACCAGGGACGAGGAGGTCAAGGGCTTAACCTTGGGCCTTGAATCTTGAACCTTGAACCTTGAACCTGTAAAGGTTCTCGCGTCCCGCGTAACGGATCATTATGCCCAACGAAAAGCACCCTCAATACGCTGTCGGTCTAGAAAAAGAAGTCCACTTAACCGATTACATCAACGTTGTCCTGCGGCGCTGGAAGATCGTGCTGCTGGTTTTCCTGCTGGTATTCATCGGCGTTACCGTTAAAACCTTCCTGACTCAACCGGTCTTTGAGGCCTACGCAACTCTCGAAGTGCGCAAGGCGCAGAAGGGCGGCATGCTGAAAGAACTTGGCATGACGGAAGAGAATTCACTCAC
>Ga0256834_1001374_pt1 | contig 16642 bp, 14 predicted proteins | sample 4281140metaG_FD_190536 | JGI IMG/M metagenome (GOLD analysis project Ga0256834, IMG submission 190536) | Hydrothermal vent microbial communities from East Pacific Rise, Pacific Ocean - 4281-140 | ecosystem: Environmental > Aquatic > Marine > Hydrothermal vents | place: Pacific Ocean: East...
CATATCACTCGCTTTTTTTGCTAATTGTTTGGCGCTATATGCCGCTCTGTCGCTATTAAATTCAATTGTGAAAATATTTTTCACTTTTTGATTAAATTGCTGTAAAAACCCACTTACGTCTTTATTGGCAAAAGATGCCATGATTAAAACTAGCGGACGATTTTTGTCTAGTTTTGTTAATGTTTGCACCAGCACTTTTGCACCCGCAACATTATGTCCGCCATCTAAGAAAAGCTGATGCGAGGGGGGTAATAAATCTCGCAATACACCCCTGTTTATTGGCATGAAACGCCCCGGCCATGTGGTGTTTTTTAACCCCACCTCAATTTGCTCTTGCTTTATTGGCAATTCAAAATGACGAATTGCAGCAATCGCTAAAGCGGCATTTTGAGTTTGAAAATCGCCCTTAAGATTAGACATGGGTAAATCTAACAGACCTGTTTTATCTTGATATATCAGTCTGCCATTTTGCTCATAGGCATCAAAATCTTGCCCCGCAATAAATGGTTTCACGCCTAGTTTTTTCGCTTCTTCTTCAATCGAAATCAATGCTTCTTCTGATTGCCTAGAAACCACCGCTTTTGCACCCGCCTTCAAAATACCCGCTTTTTCTTTGGCAATTTGCTTTTCATTATCACCTAAAAATTCTACATGATCGATTGAAACTGGAGTGATGATTGTGCCAAGCGGATTGGCTATTACATTGGTTGCATCAAACCTGCCACCAAGCCCAACCTCTAACAGCAAATAATCTGCCTCAATTTTTGAAAAAAGATAAAAAGCTGCCGCAGTAGTAATTTCAAAATAGGTTATTGGGCGATTATCATTATATTTTTCGCAATGCTCAAGCGCCTGTTGCAACTTCTCATCTGTCACCAATTTTCCTGCGAGGCGAATTCTTTCATGAAAACTTATCAAATGCGGGGAAGTATAGACATGAACTTTTTTTTCCGCCGCCTCTAGCATTGCCCTTAAATGTGCTATGGTTGAGCCTTTGCCATTTGTGCCAGCAACATGAATTACAGGCGGCAAGCTATCTTGCGGGTTGCCCAATTCGGCCAACAGAAGCTCAATTCGATTGAGTTTTAGATCAATCAACTTATTGGGGTGCAACATAAGCAGGCGCTTTAATATCGCATCAGTTTGCATGATAAAGCCTAGTTATTCAGCATGTGCGGCTTCTGGCGCAGCGGGGGATAGTTCATTATCAGATTTTTCTGAAGCCAAAATTTCTTTAGTAGATTTGCTTGTTGATTTTTTTACGGGCTTTGTTTGCTCGCTCTCTATTTCATCTTGCTCAACAACTAAGTTGTTAGATTTTTCAGCCGCAGGTTTGCCCATAAACATCAATAATAAAGATCCAATCACATTGCGCAAATCATGGCGATGCACCACCATATCTACCATGCCATGCTCTAATAAATATTCAGAACGCTGAAAACCTTCTGGCAATTTCTCTCTAATTGTTTGCTCAATCACCCGTGCGCCAGCAAAACCAATTTGCGCCCCCGGTTCTGCAATATGCACATCGCCAAGCATAGCATAAGAGGCTGTAACACCGCCCGTTGTTGGATTAGTCAACACCACAATGAATGGCAGACCAGCACGCTTTAAACGCTTTACTGCAACGGTAGTTTTTGGCAATTGCATTAGCGACATAATGCCCTCTTGCATTCTTGCACCACCTGATGCGGTGAAAATTATAAATGGCTGTTTTTTTGCAATCGCAGCATTAATGCCCGTAACAATCGCTGCACCTGCTGCCATACTTAATGAGCCTGCAATAAACTCAAAATCTTGTACCGCAACAATAACGCCCTGCCCCAATAAATCACCTGATGCAACAAGAACAGAATCTTTATATCCAGTTTTTGTGCGATGCTCTTTTAAGCGATCAGAATATTTTTTTATGTCTTTGAATTTTAATGGATCGGTTGCAACTTCTGGCAAATCGAGCATTTCATATTTGCCATCATCAAAAAAATTATTCATACGATCTTTAGCTTTAATTTTCATATGATAATCAGAGTTTGGCACAACCCATTGATTGGTTTCTAAATCACGATAAAAAACCATTTCGCCTGAATCTGGGCATTTCACCCAAAGATTATCAGATACCTCACGCTTGGTTAAAAGAGAGCGGATTTTTGGGCGAACAATATTATTAATCCAATTCATAGTGATATTTGCCTGTTTTTATGCCAGTTTTGGCGTTTTATAATTATTAAGATTATCTTAACAGTATTTTTAAGTGCGAACAACGCCTTTTGCTAAAGAAGCAACTATTTCATGCACAGCTTTAATGCTATCTTTTGTTGCTTTGTCATTTTTTAGTGTTTCCTCTAATGCTTTTATTATTGCAGAACCGACCACTACTCCATCAGCAAAGCGAGCAATTTCTTTTACGTCTTTGGCAGTTTTAATGCCAAAACCAACGGCAACTGGCAGGTCTGTGTGCAATTTTATTCGCCTTACCGCTTCACCAACTTTGTCAAAACTTGCAATTGCATTGCCTGTAATTCCTGTCATTGAAACATAATAAACAAAACCAGATGAGTTGATTAAGACTTTTTCTAATCTTTCATTATCAGTGGTTGGGGTGGTTAGGCGAATGAAGCTTATGCCCTGCTTGAGTGCAGGAATACATAATTCTTCGTCTTCTTCACTTGGCAAATCGACAATTATTAACCCGTCTACACCTGCTTTTTTTGCATCTGTAATAAATTTTTCTGCACCATAAATATAAATTGGATTATAATACCCCATCAAAATTATTGGCGTTTCTTGGTCATTTTTTCTAAACTCTGCCACCATTAAAAGCGTTTTTTTAAGAGTATGCCCTGCCCCCAAAGCCCTATGCCCCGCCTTTTCAATAGTTGGTCCATCTGCCATAGGATCGGAAAAAGGCATACCCAATTCAATAATATCAGCCCCTGCTTTTGGTAGCCCGTTTAATATTTCTAGCGAAGTATCATAATCAGGATCACCCGCCGTGATAAACGTAACTAAAGCAGCACGATTTTCGCTAGCGCATTTTGCAAAAACTTTATTAATTCGAGTAGATGTCATTTTTAATATTTCCTAAATATTCTAAAAAAGGTGTAAGAAGGCAAAGAAAAAGAGTCAAGCTGGAGATAGATATTTAAATATTATAAAATTCAACTTATGCGGCTAAAAAAATACTTTTTAAATAATTTGAATAATTAATTTTAGAATTTGATCTATGACAATGTTTAAGCATTTATGCTAACTTAAATTTGCGCTGTAAATGAGTTAGACAATCTGATTCATATTTAATATTGTTGATGATGCATAATAAAAACAACCATCTGTCGGGATTTCTTATTCGCTCAGGCCTTAGTGCTTGGGAAGACAAGTTTTTTATCGCTGTTTTTTCTGTTCTTTTTATATTTGCTCAAATCATTCCTTCAGCTCTGGCAATGAGCAATAGCAATTCACCAATTGTCAGTGTTATTTGCTCGAGTGCAGGTATTACTAGTGTTTCACTTGATGAAAATGGCGAGGAACAATCATCCTCTGGCGTTTTTTGCTCATTTTGTTCCCCCACTGGGAGCAATTCCATAGCTCTTTTGCCCAACTCTGAAGCTGCTTCTCCTAGCTTAAATTTTGATGCAAATTTATATACCCCTATATATGAAAGGGATCATGCTCTTGACGCTCTTTATTATGCATGTTGTCGTGGACCGCCTGTTATCACTGCAAATAATAGCCCTCCCCTTCCCGCACATCTATTGAGTTCGCTTGCGGTTAAATATTATTTGAAGGGGATATCTTCATGAAACATATCTTTTTATTAAAAACATTTTATACATTTATTACTTTTTTAATGCTGTTGGTTTTTTCCTTCAGTGCGCAAGCTCAGGTTAAAACGCCTGTATTACAAAAATTTATCAATCAAATTACTGCTAGTGATTTTTTTGAAGGCGCAACTGCTTATGGTGCAATGCGCAATGATATTCCCGTTGCTCCGATATTAAAGGGCGATGAAACAATAGGTTATGCCTTCATCACCTCTGATTTTGTTAGCACTACTGGATATTCTGGCAAACCAATTCATATGATGGTTGGCATTGATTTAGAGGGAAAACTTCTAACAGCCAATTTGGTTGAACATCATGAGCCGATTGTTTTAATTGGTATTCCTGAGAGTAAAATTATTGCTATGACTAAGGGCTTTAAGGGACTTGATATTGTTGCTGAAGCGGCTGCCGGCGGCACAGGGCATGATGTTGATATTATTTCTGGTGCAACCGTAACCATTATGATTATTGACGATAGTGTGGTGCGCTCTTCAATTAAAGTTGCACGAGCGCTTGGTCTGGGTGGGCTTGTTAGCAATAGCAGTGCTGGGCCGAGTCAAGAAATAAATATGGATAAAAAAGATATCTATGATTGGCAGACTTTAGCAGGTGATGGCTCGCTTCGCCGTCTTTCTATTAGCGTTTCTCAAATCAACGCCGCTTATGAAGAGTTGGGTGATGAGCGAGTTAAAAAATATGCTGAAAAAGGCGAGCCAAATGATGTCTATATTGATATGTATGCGGCGCTTGTCTCTGCTCCATCTATTGGTCTTTCATTATTAGGAGAGGCGGAATATAACAATCTTGTTGATTGGCTTGATGAGGGCGAGCAAGCGATTTTATTGGCGGCAAATGGTCTGTTTTCTTATAAAGGCTCTGGTTATGTGCGGGGTGGAGTGTTTGATCGCATTCATCTAATTCAGGGTGATGTTTCAGTTCGCTTTCATGATAAATCACAAAAAAGAATGGGCGATAGTGCTGCTGATGGTGCGCCCTCTTTCACTGAATTTGATATATTCAAAATTCCAAGCGATGTTGGCTTTGATCCAACCAAACCATGGCGCATTCAATTGCTTACCAACCGCCCAGTTGGAGCAATTGAGAAATTATTTATCACCTATGATTTGGGGTATAATTTACCGCCGCAATATTTAACTCAACTGGCAAACGCCAATCAAAACACCAACACTATAACTGATGAAGACGCTTTAGCTCGTAGTATGCTTTGGAAGAAAATTTGGCGAGACAAGCATGTTGAAATTGGCATTTTATTAGCGATGCTTTTAGTCATCACTGGGGTATTTTTCTTTCAAGTGCAAGCAACAAAAAACGCTAGAGTTTTCTATTGGTTTCGTATGAGCTTTTTGGCAATCACTTTGGTATTTCTTGGCTGGATGCAAAATGCGCAACTTTCAATCGTTAATCTCATGGCACTTGGCGCTTCTTTTAGGGAAGGATTTTCATGGGACGCATTTTTGCTTGATCCGATGATTTTTATTCTTTGGGTATCAGTTGCCGCTTCATTATTATTTTGGGGACGTGGTGCATATTGCGGCTGGCTTTGCCCATTTGGTGCATTGCAAGAAATTACCAACCAGATTGCAAGATTTTTCAAAGTTCCACAATGGACATTACCATGGGGATTACATGAAAGACTTTGGCCGCTTAAATATATGATATTCTTAGCGCTATTTGGTCTCTCATTAGCCTCTATGGGATTGGCGGAAACCTATGCCGAAGTTGAACCATTTAAGACTGCTATTATTCTTAAATTTGCTCGTGCTTGGCCGTTTATATTATTTGTGACCGTTATCTTAGGCATTGGTCTTTTCATCGAGAGATTTTATTGCCGCTATTTATGTCCATTGGGGGCAGCATTGGCAATTCCAGGGCGCATGCGTATGTTTGATTGGCTTAAACGCTATAAAGAATGCGGAAGCCCCTGCCAGATTTGTGCAACAGATTGTTTTGTGCAAGCCATTCACCCCACTGGCGAAATCAACCCGAATGAGTGTCTATCCTGTTTAAATTGCCAAGTGCTTTATCAAGATGACAATCGATGCCCTGTCCGTATTAAAAAGAAAAAAGGACGGGAAAAGCTGGCTAAATCTACGGCGCAATCTGCTGCAGCTTTAGCAAAATATAAGACTAATCAAAACAACCCTAACAAAAAGGAGATCTGAAATGTCAAATGACACAGAAGATAAACAGGGTCTATCAAGACGTGAGTTATTAACGAGAACTGGGTCTGGTGCAGTTTTAGCAGGCACGTTAGCCGCTGCTGGTGGGGGCGCAATGCTTGCTTCTACTCCAGCTTTAGCTGCTGCAAAGACTGATATTAAACCAGGTGAATTAGATGATTATTACGGTTTTTGGTCATCAGGACAAGCAGGTGAAATGCGCATCATTGGTGTGCCCTCTATGCGTGAATTAATGCGTGTTCCTGTGTTTAACCGTTGCTCAGCTACTGGTTGGGGTGTTACCAACGAGTCAAAGAAAATTATGACTGAAAATCTATTGCCTGAAACTAAAGAATTTTTAGCGCAAAATGGCATGGATAATTATCAAAATGGTGACCTTCACCACCCACACATGTCATTTACTGATGGCACTTATGATGGTCGTTATTTATTTATGAATGATAAGGCAAACTCTCGTGTTGCTCGTGTTCGTTGTGATATTATGAAATGCGATAAGATGCTTGAAATTCCAAATGCTTCGGATATTCACGGTCTTCGCCCACAAAAATTCCCACGCACTGGTTATGTGTTTGCTAATGGCGAGCATCGTGTACCGTTAGTGAATGATGGCTCAATTTTGGATAGCCCAGAAGAATATGTAGCTATTTTCACAGCTATTGATGGTGACACAATGGAAATTGCTTGGCAGGTAATGGTTGATGGCAATCTTGATAATGTTGATGCTGATTATCAAGGTAGATATGCTGTTTCTTCATGCTATAACTCTGAAGGCGGAGTTGATCTTGCTGGTATGATGGAAAATGAAATGGATCATGCTGTAGTGTTTGATCTTGCTCGTATTGAAGCTGCCGTTGAAGCAGGAAAATACGAAACTTATCAAGGTGTTAAAGTTCTTGATGGTAGAAAAGCTGCTAATCTTGGAATTACTGTTTATATTCCAATTCCAAATTCACCACATGGTGTGAACTCTTCACCTGATGGTAAATATGTAATGATTAACGGTAAATTATCACCAACTGTTTCTGTTATTGAATATAACAAAATCGAAGCCGTTTTCCAAGGTGCAGATCCACGCTCTGCAGTGGTTGCCGAACCAGAACTTGGTCTTGGTCCTCTACACACTGCATTTGATGGCAAAGGAGTTGCATTTACTACTCTTTTCCTTGATAGCCAAATGGTTAAGTGGGATATTGATAAGGCTGTTAGGGCATATGCAGGTGAAGAAGTTGACCCTATTATTGCAAAAATTGACGTGCATTATCAACCTGGTCACAACCATACTTCAATGGGTGAAACTAAAGAAGCAAATGGTGAATGGCTAATATCATTGAATAAATTTTCAAAAGATAGATTTATCAATGTTGGACCACTAAAACCTGAAAATGACCAGTTGATTGATATTTCTGGTGGTAATTTTGAGGTGGTTCATGATGGACCAACTTTTGCAGAGCCTCATGATTGTATTATTGTGAAACGCTCAGTGGTAAATCCTGCAATTATCTATCAAAGAGATGATCCAACATTTGCTGATGCAGTGGCACAAGCTAAAGCTGATGGTGTTATACTTGAAGAAGCGGCTGATGTTATTCGTGATGGCAATAAGGTGCGAGTATATATGCACTCAAACGCTCCTGTTTTCTCACTTGATAAATTCACAGTTAAGCAGGGTGATGAAGTTACGGTTTATATTACCAATATGGACGATGTAGACGATCTAACTCACGGGTTCACACTTGGTGGACATGGTGTTTGTTTTGAAGTTGGTCCTCATCAGACTGCATCTCAAACATTTATTGCAAGTCGACCTGGTGTGCATTGGTTCTATTGCCAGTGGTTCTGTCATGCATTGCATATGGAAATGCGTGGACGTATGCTAGTTGAACCTGCATAAGAATAATAACGGCTCAATCAGCTGAATAAAAAGTTGGTTGAGCCTTTATGAAATGAAAATGAGTTTTGGTGATGTTGTTGCGTTTTTTAATAATGATAATTCTTATGTTTGCTTCTTATGTTGCAAATGCAAAAGAGTTAATTGTTAAAGCAGATGGAGCTTCACTTGCTAATAGCTTAAAAATAGTGGAGCCGGGGGATATTCTTCGGCTTCAATCTGGCATTCACATTGGCACTATTATTATTGATAAAACCATCTCACTTATTGGAGAAAAAGGCGCAAAAATTGTTGGAAATGGAACTGGTTCAGTAATTTTAATAAAAGCTAAAAATGTAAAAATTATTGGGCTTGAAATTTCTGGATCTGGCTCGAACCACGAAAATAATGATGCTGGCATTCGTGCATTAAAAACTGCGCAACATACAATAATTAAAAATAATAGAATTGTTGGCAATCTAATTGGAGTGAATTTGCATGGCGCAGAAAACTCTTTAGTTCAAAACAACTATATTGAAGGACGCTTAGATCATAGAATGAATGACAGGGGTAATGGCGTTTATATTTGGAATGCCGCTGGCTCACAGGTAATTGGCAACGACTTTAGATATGGTCGTGATGGCATTTTTGTAAATGTTTCTGAACACAATAAATTTACCAATAATCGCTTTAGAGATCTTCGTTTTGCCGTGCATTATATGTATGCTCACAATAGCGAAGTTGCTAACAATATTTCAAAGGGCAATCATTTAGGATATGCAATAATGTTTTCAGATAATGTGATTATTAAAAATAACCTATCACAAAATGATCGTGATTATGGCATTATGCTAAATTACACCAATAAAAGCACAATAGAAAATAATATCATTGAGAATGTAGGCGATAAATGTGTGTTTATATATAATGCCCATAAAAACACTCTAAAAAACAATAAATTTGAAAGGTGTGAAATTGGTATACATTTCACTGCAGGCTCTGAAAAAAATGTAATTAGTGCTAATGCTTTTTTATTTAATCGCACACAGGTGAAATATGTTGGCTCTAAATGGGTTGATTGGAGTGAAAACGGAATAGGTAATTTTTGGTCAGATCATTCTGGTTTTGATTTGAATAGTGATGGCATTGCCGATAATATTTATCGCCCAAATGATGCTATGGATAGAATTTTATGGACACAGCCTGCGGCAAAATCTCTAATGGGATCACCAGCAGTGCAATTAATTAAATGGTCGCAAGCCGCTTTTCCTGCATTATTACCCGGTGGGGTGATTGATAAAGCGCCATTAATGCAACCAATAGAACTAACACCACCAGTGTGGGAGGCAATTTTATGAATGCCCTAATAATAGAAAAAGCAAGCAAACAATATAATGAGGTGAAAAGCCTTGATTGTGTTAGTTTGGAAATTGCTCAGGGTAAAGTGCTTGCCTTGCTTGGTCATAATGGTGCAGGTAAAACTACTTTGATTAAAATGATCTTAGGTCTTACCCCGCTTTCATCTGGCAAAATTGATGTTTTTGGCGCAACTCCCGGATCAAACACCGCCCGCTCTTTCACCAGTTATTTGCCCGAAAATGTCGCTTTTCACGCTTCGCTTACTGGACGTGAGCAAATGCGCCATTTTGCTGCCCTTAAAGGAGAGAGCAAAAAAACTGCCGATGAATTATTAGAAAAAGTTGGACTAACGCACGCAATGAATAGGCGGATTGGCACTTATTCTAAGGGTATGCGCCAAAGAATTGGCTTGGCGCAGGCATTGCTTGGCAGACCAAAATTAGCACTGCTTGACGAGCCAACATCTGGGCTTGATCCTATTTCACGGCATGAGTTTTATGATATTATTAAAGAGATGAGCGAGAATGGCACTGCGGTAATAATTTCATCGCATGCGCTAACCGAAGTTGAAAGCCGCACCGATAAGATTGCAATTTTAAGTCAGGGTAAATTGGTTGCCAATGATAGCCTTGAAATTTTACGTAAAAGCGCTAATTTACCAATTCGTTTTGATATTAAAACCAAGGCTAAAAACAATAAAAAAATCGCTAGTGATTTAGGCGGAAAAAGCATTAACGGACATGCGATTGAGCTATTTTGTCAGCAAGATAAAAAGATTGAGCTGCTTGAGCAAATAAGTAGTTTTGGCAATAAAATTGATGATATTGATATTAACCCACCAAGCCTTGAAGAATTATATCGCCATTATAGCGCACAAAAGCAAGAGGGCGAAAAATGTTAGAGATTACAAAGCAAGAATTGTTAATCGCTCGCCGCAATATGTGGGTCGCCACATCAGTTGCATTAATGGCGTTATTTAGTGTAGTATTAAGCTTGGCTGGCAGTGCGCCCACTGGCACGCTCGGCGTAAACCCGTTAATTATCGCCGTTACTTCTATCACCACTTTATCAGTTTATTTTGTGCCACTGGTTGGATTATTACTTTCATTTGATGCAATATCTGGCGAAAAAGAACGTGGAACTTTAGCGCTCAGTCTTACCTATCCGCTTTCACGAGCGGAGATTTTATTAGGTAAATTTTTAGCGCATTTTTTGGTGCTAGCGTTTGCTATTGGAGTTGGGCTGTTATTAGTAGCTTTAATAGCAATATTCAAACATGGCGGCGTGAACATGTCTTTCATTCCACTGTTAAAATTATTTTTCACTTCACTAGCACTTGGGGCAACATTTTTAGGCATTGGATATTTGGTTTCCTCAATGGTTAGCCAACCAAGCGTTGCCTCTGGTCTTGCGATAGTCATTTGGCTAGTTTGCGTGGTGCTTTATGACATTGCTTTGCTTGGCGCATTGGTTGCTGATAATGGCGGGTTTTTTACCAAGGTGATTTTTCCTTGGTTACTTGTTGCAAATCCTGCCGACGCTTTTAGACTTTTGAATATGCCCGATATTACCAATGACGTGCTTAGCTCTGGACTTAATAATGCAGGAGTAGTAACGGGGCGATTGGGGCAGATTATTTCATTATTTTTATGGCCAGTTTTAGCATTGTTTTTTGCTTGGGTTGCTTTGAAAAAGGTGAAAACATGAGGAAGATTTTTATTGTTTTCTTGATTTTCTTTCTTGCGGCTTGCGGGCGAGATGTTGAAGCTGAAAAACCTGCACCTGTTGCCTTAACACAAGATGCGGCGGGGCATTATTGCCAGATGATAATTTTAGATCATGATGGGCCCAAATCGCAGGCGCATTTGTTAAATAATGGTAATCCTCTTTGGTTCTCACAGGTGCGAGATGCCTTAGCCTTTATGAAATCGCCCGATAAAACATTTGAAATCACGGTGGTTTATGTCAATGATATTGGAGCTGCACCAAGCTGGAGTGATATGGGAGTTGATAATTGGATTGAAGCAAAAACTGCTTTTTATGTAGTTGGCTCTGATGCCAAAGGGGGCATGGGTGCGCCAGAATTTGTGCCCTTTGCTGACATAGAAAAAGCAAAAACCTTTGCTCTTAAGCGGGGTGGTAAGGTTTTAAGTTTTGATGAAATTAGCGCCGAAATGGTTCTTGCCCCGCTTTATGATGGTGAAACACCAAACAACACAAATTAGAATGGATTTGATTAAATGATAAATCGCAGAAGAGTTATTTCTATTATTGCAAGCGCTGCGGCACTGCCAATAAGCGCTGCGGCACTGCCACTTGTTGGTGTGCGAGCATCTAACAATGTTAGGCAGTGGAAAGGAATTGCGCTTGGGGCAAATGCTCAAATAATTTTAGACCACCCAAAGGCAGATAGTCTGATTAAGATAGCACTTAGCGAAATTAATCGCCTAGAGAAAATCTTCTCGCTATTTGATAACAAAAGCCAAATTTCAATTTTGAATAAAACTGGTGAATTAAGAGATCCAGCGTTTGAATTATCTGAATTACTTTCTATCAGCTCAATCATTCATAGGCGAACTAACGGTGCTTTTGATCCTAGTGTGCAACCGCTTTGGGCGCTTTATGCTTCATCTTATGCTAGGGGTAATGCGCCAACAAAAGCAGAAATTGCTTTGGCTAAAAATATTTCTGGTTGGGAGAATATCAGCTATAACTCCAGTCAAATTTCATTCAAAAAACAAGGTGCAGCTATTACCCTAAATGGAATTGCGCAAGGTTATATTGGTGATAAAATCCGTGAGTTATTTGTACGAAATGGCGTGAGTAATGTTTTAATAAACACAGGCGAGATTTTTGCTTTGGGCAAATCACCAGAACAACAAAACTGGCAGGTAAAAATTGCTAATAGTGAAAAATCTATCTCACTAAATAATATGGCAATTGCGACCAGTGCGACTTTTGGCACTGTGTTTGATAAAGACAACAGAGTTTCTCATATTATTGATGCCCGCACGGGGCAAGCGGCAACTAAGCCAAGGCAAATTAGCGTGATTGCAAAATCGGCGGCAATTGCCGATGGGCTTTCAACTGGTTTTTCTTTGATGAGTAAAGAGCAGATTGTTAACTCTATCAATGATGAGCAAGTTATTTTTAGCTGAAATATTATTGCACTTTAACGCTTGCAGCATTTAATTCATCATGGCGCTGTTTTATTTCATTAGACCAAGTTGATTTTATATAAGATAAAACAGCGATAATCTCATCATCACTTAAAATGCTCTCATAAACTGGCATATTAGTTTTGTAATTTTCATTATTAGTAATCTTAGCCAAACCATATTTGGTAATATCGAATAATAATGCATCTGTGTGATGCCAAGTATGCCCGCTTTCATCATGCGGGGGTGCAGGCATTAATCCATCATTGTTAGGACTTTTCCAATCCGCCGCACCTTCAAGCTTAATACCATGGCAAGATGCGCAATTTTCGTTATAAATGCTCTTACCAAGTGAGATAATTTTAACATCGTTGGGGGTAAATATAGCACCTAATTTATTTGCTGATTTATCGCTAGCTTGTTTGCTAATTCCCCATAAAACAATGAGGGCAAGCAAGACTATGATAATTATACCCTTAGTCTTAAACTTACCTTTTGGCATAATTAAACCCCTAAATAACTATGATAGACGCACCGCTTGGCACTCGTGAATAAAGATCAATTATATCATGATTTAGAAAACGAACGCAACCGCTTGAAACAGACTTGCCGATAGAAAAAGCTTCTGATGTTCCATGCAGTCGATAAAGAGTATCCTTACCATTTTTGAAAATATAAAGCGCTCTTGCGCCTAATGGGTTAGCTAAACCCGGCTGCATACCGCCATTTTTTGCGCTATATTTTTCAAGTTCTGGCTGACGTTTAATCATCTCAGATGGAGGAGTCCAAGTTGGCCATTTTCTTTTCCATGCAATATTTGCTCGCCCAGACCATTCAAAACCTGCTCGCCCCAAACCAACACCATAACGCATTGCATAGCCGTTTTCTTGCACTAAATATGCATAATAATTTTTAGTATCAACAATTACCGTTCCTACACGTTCTTTCGTTTTATATTTAACTAGCTGACGATAAAATTGAGATTTCACTTGCTCAATATGCGCTGCAGGAATAGGAAATTTCTCATTTAGTAATGGGCCATACATTTTCACGATGCTTTTAGCACTTTGGCTAATTGAATCATCTAAACTATTTAACGATTTATCTGTCGCAGTTGAACAGCCTGCAAGCGATAAACCCAAAAGGCTAATGCCGCCTGTCGTAAATAGTCTTCTTGAAATTAGTGTATTTTTAGTCATTGATTTACCCTTTTATCCTAATGCAAAATTTCATAAAATTTATAGGATAGTCATTAATTTTTCAATTACCATATCATGACAATCACGTGATTTTTCGATGACAATTTCGTGATAACAAAACTCAAGCCCATAATATTAAAAACTTCACTCTCATGAAAATATACACAATCTTCAAACAAATATTCTAGTTGCGAATAATTAGCATTTGCAATTAATAATAAATACTTTATAGAGTAAGAAAAATATAAGAGTGATGGGCGTGATAGGCAATGAATAAAAAAACCAGTGTTCAAAACGATGGCTTTCGCCATGCAAATGACACCCCCTCTTTAGTTGAATCGTTTCGCTCTGTAGCAGTGCCAACAGATGCAAAATTTTTTCGTCGGTTTTTAGCATTTTTAGGGCCGGGATTTTTAGTTTCAATCGGCTATATGGATCCGGGTAATTGGGCGACGTCTATTGCTGGTGGATCTGAGTTTGGATATACTCTGCTAGCAGTCGTTTTACTTTCTTCATTAATGGCAATAATTTTACAATCGCTAAGCGCCCGTTTTGGCATCGCCACCGGGCGTGATTTGGCGCAAGCGTGTCGCGATAGCTATTCAAAACCTGTTTCATTTATTTTGTGGGTGTTAGCAGAATTAGCTATCATTGCCACCGATCTCGCCGAAGTTATTGGCACAGCAATTGGTTTGCAATTATTATTTGGCATACCGCTAATTTGGGGGGTAGCGATTACTGCATTAGATGTATTTTTAATTCTTTGGTTGCAAGCAAAAGGCTTTCGTTATCTTGAGGCGTTTATTGCTGCACTTATTTTGATTATTGCTGTCTGTTTTATTGGACAGCTTTTGCTAGCTCAACCCTCGATTGCCGCAATTTTTTCTGGCTTTTTTCCTTCCCCTGAAATTGTTACCGATAAAAGAATGTTATTTTTAGCGCTTGGAATTTTGGGCGCAACCGTAATGCCGCATAATCTTTATCTGCATACGGGGATTGTGCAAACTCGGGCATATAAGCGAGACGAAGCAGGTAAAAAAGACGCAATAAAAATGGCAACTATTGATTCAACCTTGGCGCTAGGACTTGCTTTATTAGTCAATGCATCAATTCTTATTCTTGCTGCCGCAGTTTTTTATGATAGTGGGCATGGTGTCATTGAAGATATTACCGATGCACACGCATTGCTTGAACCCATGCTTGGGGCTGCAATTGCGCCAATCTTATTTGCTGTTGCTTTGCTTGCTTCGGGGCTTGCCTCAACCGTTACGGCAACTATGGCGGGGCAAATTGTGATGGAAGGTTTTTTGCGCATAAAACTACCGCTTTATGCACGCCGCCTTATCACTCGTGGCACGGCGATTGTTCCTGCGGTTGCGATGATTTATATGTTTGGCGAAAAGGGAGCTACCGAATTGCTAATTATGAGCCAAGTAGTGCTTTCATTACAGTTACCATTTGCGGTTGTGCCTTTAGTTATGTTCTCTATGGATAAAAAGAAAATGGGTGCATTCAAAGCGCCAATATGGATGTTAGTGCTAGCGATTTTAATTGCGCTATTGGTTATTGCATTAAACACTAAACTACTTATCGATTTTTCTACTAGTTTTCTTTAGCCTTATCAAAGCATTATGCTTAATATCTAATAAACGCATGATTCACTTTTACAAAAGGTTTTTATGATAGTAATGTCATAGTGATAAAAGCAGAATGCGAAAAATATTATGATTAGTAAATGTACAGCAAAAAAATATATGTGGCTAACAATCGGTTGCATTTCGGTTGGTTTAGCCTTTATTGGCGCTCTTTTACCACTAATGCCAACTACGGTATTTTTACTTATTGCCACCTATTCTTTTGCCCGCTCTTCAAAACGCCTACATGATTGGCTGTTAAACCACAAACAATTTGGACCATTGATAAATAACTGGCAAAAACATCGTGCGATTGAGAATAAAACAAAAATTAAAGCCGTAGCAGTAATGGCGGCGACTTTTATTCTTTCGCTTGTGCTTGGTGCTAGTGCTTTAATCTTAATTATTCAACTAGCCGTGCTTGGCACTGTTGCTTTATTCATTATTACTCGCCCAGATATGCCTAAAGTTTAAGTCTATTCAGACGGAGTGCATTTGAAATTACCGATACCGAAGATAGGCTCATTGCCGCTGCCGCTATCATTGGCGAGAGCAATGTGCCAGTTATTGGATAAAGAATTCCCGCCGCAATCGGCACACCAATCGCATTATAAGCAAACGCAAAGAATAGATTTTGCTTAATATTTCTTATCGTAGCTTTGGCTAATTTCCTAGCTTTTACAATACCATTAAGATCACCACCCAAAAGCGTAATGCCCGCACTTTCCACCGCAACATCTGCGCCAGTTCCCATTGCAATGCCAACATCGGCGCTAGCAAGCGCAGGCGCATCATTCACACCATCACCCGCCATTGCGACCATTTTGCCCTGTTTATGTAATTTAGCAACTAATGCTTGTTTATCCTTAGGCAATACGCCCGCCAGCACCTCATCTATACCAAGTTCATTGGCTACGGCTTGTGCGGTTTTTTCGTTATCACCCGTTGCCATAATAATTTTTAGACCCTGAGCATGTAGTTTTTTAATCGTGGCTTTGCTCTCTTTTTTAATTGGATCAGAAACCGCAATAATACCGCTTAGTTTTTTATCTATCGCAACAAACATCGCCGTGCGTCCAGTTTTACGAAGATTATCAGCTTGCTCTTCTGCCTTATTAGTTGAAATTTCAAGCGCTTTCATCATAGCTTTATTGCCAATCGCTACATGATTTTTACCAACCATGCCGCTTGCGCCCTTGCCAGTAACGGCTGCAAATTTTGTTATTTTTGAAATTTTAGCACCACGCTGTTTTGCACCTGCAACAATTGCTTCTGCCAATGGGTGTTCTGATGAATTTTCGAGAGAGGCGACGAGTGAGAGGAAATTTTTCTCCTGCGTTTTCCCCAAAATAATCACATCAGTAAGTGTGGGTTTTCCCATTGTCAGCGTGCCAGTTTTATCA
>Ga0256834_1001375_pt1 | contig 16639 bp, 13 predicted proteins | sample 4281140metaG_FD_190536 | JGI IMG/M metagenome (GOLD analysis project Ga0256834, IMG submission 190536) | Hydrothermal vent microbial communities from East Pacific Rise, Pacific Ocean - 4281-140 | ecosystem: Environmental > Aquatic > Marine > Hydrothermal vents | place: Pacific Ocean: East...
GAAGGAACTGGTACAGACTACCATAATGACATGGCAAGATATGTTGCCGTAAAAGAGAGTGAAGCTATTAAATGTAAAGAAGAAATACGTATCATCTGGGGAGACTTCATCAAACCTCCACAAATAGCTGAAAACCCAGAGATTCATACCCTTGTACATAATATTATGATGTTAGGTGGGGCTGCTAAACAACATGTTTCAAGAGACAAGGCAATGGAATTACTCGCAGAGGTAAACAAATTTGCAGAGATTTTTTGGAGAATAAAAGGTGTCAAAATAAAAATAGCGAAATCTCCTTATGCACCAAATGAAGATGTAGTTTATCCTATACTTTAATGCTTCAAATATATAAAATATCTGGTGATTCTCTTTATCCCTATTATAAAGATGGTCAAAAGGTTATTTGTCGTAAGCTATTTAAAAGTACCACAATACATCTAAATGATACAGTAGTCTTTGAAAAAGAGAATTATGGAATGATGATAAAAAAAGTGAAATTTATAAAAAATCATGCCTACGATAATGATGCCTATTTTGTAGAGGGGACAAGCCCTTATAGTATAGACAGCAGAAACTTTGGTGCACTTTCAAAAAAAGAACTAAAATATAAAGTTCTTTTTAAATTTTAACACTCAAGATGTTAAGAGGCTACAACTTCTTTACACTCAGAACAAACTCCATAAAGGTTGATTTGTTGCTTAGATAAAGTAAAGTTTTCTTCCTTTGTCATAGAGCTAAACAATGCATCTGCATTGATATTATGAGGTCTATCTTCCACTTCTCCACACTGGGTACAAACAAGATGTATATGGTCTGCTTTAAGAAGCTCATATTTAGACTTTTGTCCTTCTATAGGTACTTCTGCTAAAACAGTATTTTCTACCATAAGTATAATATTTTTATATACAGTGGCTAAAGAAAGAGAAGGATGTGTTTGTACCACCTTTTCATAGATACTCTCAATAGTCATGTGACCATGACGTTCAATATTTTCCAATATATGTATACGTTGAAACGTAGCTTTAAGTCCATTCTCTTTGAGAAGTTTTGCATAATCTGTCATCTGCTCTCCTTTTAGAGATAATTATTGTATAGATAAATCTAACATCTTAAACTTAACTATACATTCCCACAAAGTGGGAATATACAACAATTATAGCTTGTCAGCGTTTTTGTCAAGATATTTTGCAACGCCTTCAGTCGTTGCTGTCATACCTTCATCACCTTTAATCCAACCAGCAGGACATACTTCACCATGCTCGTTAGTAAATAGCATAGTATCTACCATTCTAATCATTTCATCAATGTTTCTTCCTAATGGAAGGTCATTAATCACTGCATGTCTTACTGTACCATCAGCATCAATAAGGAAAGAACCTCTAAGTGCTACTGCATCATCAAGAAGAACATCATAGTCTCTAGCAATTTGTTTAGAAAGATCCGCAACAAGTGGCATATCAACTTTACCGATACCACCATTTTCTACAGCTGTTTCTCTCCACGCAAAGTGTGAAAATTGACTATCTACAGATACACCAATTATATTGATGCCTCTTTCTCTAAAGTCTGCTGCTCTTTTAGAAAATGCAATAATTTCAGATGGACATACAAAAGTAAAGTCTAGTGGATAGAAGAAAAGTACTGCACCCTTTTCACCTAGGTTCTCCATAAGGTTGAAACCTTCTACTATTTGACCGTCTGCAAGGACAGCTGTTGCTGTGAAATCTGGAGCTTTTTTTGTTACTAACATATTATTTCCTTTTTTAAATGATAATTTTTATTTACAAGGAAATTTTATCGTAATTTTTTTAAAGAGAGATAAATTATGTGAAGTAACGGCTATTAGTATTAAAACATTTTAATACTAATAGCGCAATGTAGTCTACCTATTTGGACTATTTACCTGGTGTTTCGTATGCTTTAGCAATATCATCTAACACCAATACTATATCGTCAGTATCTCTTGTTGTAAATGTTTGAGTACTATTATTATACGTATCTATCTCTGTTGCATCACCTGTTTTAGGATCAAACCACCAAGCTTTTACTTGTGTACCACCTATCTTAGCAAGATTAATAGTAACACTTCCACCTTTAGGAAAATAAATAAATGCATATCCCACTCCTCTAGTAGCTATAGCATTACCATTTTGTATCATTGATTGGTCAGGTATTCTATTTAATAAAGGTCTACTTCTCATTAGTTTTGCAAGATGACCCATCTGAGATCCACCATCATCACTTAAGGCATCTTCCCAAATTTTACTTGCCTTACTTAGTGGGATACCTGCATCACCATCCCCATTCTTGTATTTTTGCCATATCGAATGATGTCCATAAGTATGTCCCATTGCACCTGAAAAAATCTGTTTATAAGCTATTTCTCTAACCTCATCTGCGGTAAATCTATCGCCTAGCAAATCTTTATTAGAAAAACAACTATGAATATCTTCATATCTAGGTTCAGCATCTAATACAGGTTTACTTTTATTATAAACACTCGTCAATAACTTATTAGCATTATCAATAGAACCGCAATGACCTGACTGTATCATATGAAAGTCTAACCATTGTGCATCTTTAAACCATTGTGATGAACTTTTCCCACCTGAAGGATGGTATGAGATAAGTTGACTTTGTCCTACTACATTTTGTATTTCCTCTCCTAAAGTATTCCATATCTTTTGTACAGATGGATCAGCAGCATTACTGTCTCCACCAACTACCCATATAATATTCTTTTTATTTTTATATCTATTTGCAATAAATATTCCATAATTTTTTGCATCACTTTCCTTAGATATAACATTATGCCAAGCTGGTAACAATGCAACATATAAATTGTTTTTCTCTGCCTCATCAATCATAAAATCAATATGCTTCCAAAATTTTTCATTAGGGGCTAAAATATTATTATCTGTAAATGGACTATCGTTATTAACATTTGGCCCATAATTTCCATTACTATATTTTATCATTACCGCAGATATTTGTATAACATTAAAACCCCGTTGTTGTCTATCTTTCATATATTCTATAACATCTTTTTCTGTTGATTTCGAAGGCATTTTCCACGCAGTATCTCCCATCCAAAAGAAACCTGTGCCATCTTCGTATTCAATCATACGTCTATCATCTGATATTTGTAATTTTCCAAGTTTATTTGAATTAAGTAAATTATTTAGTGTATCTGGTTTTGGTGTATCTGGTTTTGGTATATCTGGTTTTGGTATATCTGGTTTTGGTGTATCTGGTTTTGGTGTATCTGGCGTCGTATTTATATTATTACTTTCAACCGTAGTTCCACATGCAGTCAAAAACATGACTGTACTTACAAATGTAACGATATGTATAGTTCTTTTATATCTATTCAAAATTATTCCTTCAATATAATACTTTCTATTTATAGTACGACTAACAGAAAAAGTATAATCAATATATTTTTACTTTAATTATTAAGTAAGTTAGCTATAGTAGTAATATAGTGTTACCTAATAGTTAGTCTATTCTAAAATACGCTATTAGATGCCTTAATAAGTGTTATAAGAAGTGCTTAAATAAATATATTGTTACCTTTGGTATCAATTTAATCAATATATTCTATTTATTATATATCATAAAATTACTCCTACGGTAACAGTCCAAACCTCTTGATAAAGCCTTTATCAAGAAATATAAGACCTTTTTTCTCCAACATATCTAACACTTCTTTGTTACAAAAAGTATCTCCTGGCCATTCTCTTTTATATCCATCAAATACATTTTTAGTGGTACCATCTATACATATAAATGGTGCTAAACTCACATCTCTTTGTGCATCAATATTATTTACTACTCTCCAAATGAGCATATAAATATTGCTTAAATCATTATTTTTTTTGTCTACGATAATAAGTACTTTTATGTGTTTTTTAAAATTATAAAGTTTTACACTCAATATTTTCATTGACATTTTTTTATCTACAGAAATTACACAAATAGGGTTTTTTGTATCTATCATATATTGCTTTAATTCTAAAATACCTGTATCTAACTCTTGCATTTTCTCTAGCAATAGTACATCACTTAAAAGTTCTTCAATACCATCTTTTACCTCGTCACCCGTAGCATCAACCCCAAGCTTACCCCCCACAAACTGTTCTGTAGATGAGTGGTCTAAGTGGTCTACAATCCCTTTGGTAATAAAGACTCTTTCTGGGCTTAAACGGTTGAGTATATGCTTGGCTAGTGCTTCGCTCTCTTCTAGTTCTGGAGCATCTTCACCCACAAACAAGGCATGTTTTACAAAACTCATTTGCCCCACACCCCAGAATGCATGCATAAATTGCATGGCATGCCCTTTATAAAGTGTTTTCATTTTTGCCAGTATAAGATTATGAAATACCCCATTCTCAGGCATATTGTAGTCTATCAAGTCAGGGGCCAAGGGTTTTAGCATTGGTAGAAATATACGTTCTGTTGCCCAGCCCATATACTTATCTTCTAAAGGTGGCTTCCCTACTACAGTCGCTTGAAAAATGGGGTTCTTTTTCATCGTGATGGTCTCTACATCCATCACAGGAAATGGCTCTTTGAGTGTATAGTATCCAGTATGGTCACCAAAGGGGCCTTCTATTTCCATAATCTCAGGATCTACAAAACCTTCTATGACGATGTCTACATCTCTAGGTATGTAAATGTCATTTGTCATTGATTTAACCAATTGTGCATTTTTGTTACGTACAAATCCATAAAGTAGCATCTCAAACATGCCATAAGGCATAGGTGCTTGACCACACCATATGTAAAGCGGGTCTCCCCCTATAGCTACGGTGATAGGCATCTTCTTACCTGCTCTTTGGTACTGGTCAAAAAAGTGAGAAGCATCTTTATGGATTTGCCAGTGCATCCCTAGTCTATTCTTATCATATTGCTGAAGCCTATACATCCCTAGGTTCTGCATTTTCCCATCAAGACTTTGTGTATACACCTGCCCCATAGTAATAAAAGGACCACCATCTTCTTCCCATGTTTTAAGAATAGGAAGCTTGTCTAAATCAACTTCTGCTTTAGGTATGATGACTTCTTGACACTCACCTTTAAATTTTAGACGTTTGGGAAAAACATTTTTAAGAGAAAACAGCTTCGGTAGCATGGCTAGTTTTGCTTTAAGTCCTTGCGGTGGTTTGAGTTTAAGTAGTTCATCTATCCCCTCTGCTACCAAGTCTGGGTGTTTACCAAATATTTTTTCAGTCAGTTCTTTATTTGCAAAAATATTCATAAGTACTGGCATGTCATACTCTATGCCCTTGGCTTTGTTGATGGGGTGCGTAAAAAGAATAGGACGTGAATCATCAGTCTTTACTTCCACATAGGCTACATGAGGAATTTCAAGTTCTACATCTAAAGGTACATCTATTATTTTTAAATTTCCATTATTTTTGAGCCATGCTACTACGTCTTGCATCACGATACCTTTTTTAATTTCATATCATAGATTATAACGATTATCTCATTACATTAGATTGATTATGGTATGATTAAAGTTAGAGGATTCATTAATATAAAATCGAGAGAATATGCGTACATTTTTAAAATACTTACTGGCTATACTCACTATGATTATTTTTATCTCGTTGTATGTAAGATACACAGAATCTGGTAAAAACAATGCTTATGGAATTCTAGGTCTTTATGCCTCATATACTATGGGTGTAGATATAAAAATTCAAGATATAAACCTTACTCAGTATCCACATATAAAAACAAACATTGTGTTAAATAGGCAATACAAAGTTGCTTTAAATGGCTTTGTAAAAGATAAACACATGAACTTCCATTACCATTTACTTTCAGATTGTTTTAAAAGTAATGTATGTACTCTTGATGACATCACAGATGTAAAAGGAAAAATTACTGGTCATAAAAATCGTATCCATATTACAGGAAAAGGAAAAACATTAGATGGAAATATCACATATACCCTTGTAAAAGAAAAGAAACAATTTAAAAATGTAAATCTACTGCTTCAAGACATTAATTCTAGTAAACTTTTTACTTTACTCGGTGAAAAGACCATCTTTAAAACAAAAGTAAATGCACATATCACCTTTGATTACATAAAAGACGATTCACATATATTTGACATTAGCCTCACGTCTAAAGAAATACAGTTACATATAACACAAGGAAACTACCAAAAAAATAAAGAAACAGCTCAAGCAAAATATACACTACATATTCCAGACGTATCTCATTTAGAAAAAAAGCTATTTACAAACTCTCATGGGGCATTAAATATTGCAGGTTCATTAGACTATAAAGACAAAGCACTTAAAGTATTGGGTGCTTCTAAAGATTTTGGTGGAGCACTTTATTTCAAATATGAACAAAACAAAACACATATTTTCCTACAAAATATTTCCACACATACACTTATGAAAACATTTAATATATACCCTTTCATAGATGCAAATATCAGTGGAGAAGGAGTCTATACTTTAACCACTAAACAAATGGATTTTAAAGCAAGACTAGGACCTGTAAAACTTTTAAATACTACTCTAAGAAATGAAGTATTTGATACAAATTCTTTTGAAATACATTTTAAAAATGATACATTTCATTCTAATTTGAAACTCATGAATAAACAAGCACATCTTATGTTTACAAATACAACATTTAAAGATATGTCTTCCCTCTCTACAAATATTGATTTTAAAACACCCAAACAAGCCAGTAAAGGAAAATTGACATTTAATTCGAATATAAAAGACCCACTTAAAAAGAACTACTCTATACATTTTGATGGGGCATACCAGACAGTACCACTCCACATAAATACACACATGACAATAAAAAATAAAAAAGTGTTCTTTAACACACATGCCAAACTTGCTTCATCAGATATAAATATCAGCGATGGATTCTACGATATAGATACAAATATGTCAAAAGCATTCTATACTTTCTCTACAAAAGACTTAAGCCCTTTATCTCCTCTTATAGGTAACTATTTAGGTGCATTTTATGCTAGGGGAACAATGTATTATCAAAATACATTACAAATACGTGGTCTAACCAATACATTTGGTGGCATGGTAGACTTTTTATACAAAAAAAATATGCTTTATATTGATTTAGAAAAAGTTTCACTCACCCATTTTATGCGTCTCTTCCCATATCCTCATATCTTAAAAGCACAGGTCAATGGAAATATAAATTATAACTATAATAAGGAGCAACTACTTATACGTACAGATTTGAATAATACTATATTCTTAAAATCTGATGTGGTAAATACTATCTTCAAAAAATCAGGAATCAACCTTCTTCAAGAGGTTTTTTCTCATAGTACCTTGTTTGCCATTTTTCAACATAATATACTTGCAGGTGATTTGATGTTGAAAAACAAAAATAGTCATTTTTTTGTTAAAAATACCCAACTAAACACCAAAGAAGATACCGTCAATGCACGTTTTGACCTCCGTATGCAAGGGCAGGAGTTCTCAGGTGCAGTATATGGTACACTGCATGACCCAAAAGTAAAACTTAATATGGAAAAGCTCATACGTTACCAAATGGATAAACAACTTGACTCTGTCATAGGAAAAGGAAACAGAAAACTCATGGAGAGTATGCCTATGGGTGGAGCAGCAAAAGATGTAGCTACAGACATGGGTGCAGGCTTTATGGAAATGTTTTTTTAATATGACTTTCACATCTATTGAGGATATTCATGCACCACAGCTACACATTTACCACCAGTTTAGAGAACATGCATTTAAAGCTGATGGCAGTTTTGTAGCAGACAGTCCAAAGGTTGTCAACCTATTATTAGAAAGTGAGATAGAAGTTAGAAGTATACTCGCCACGCAAGAGTACTATGACACACATAAATCTTTAATAGAAACAAAAAAAGATGCTATTTGTTACCTTGCCACAAAAGCACAAATGCAAGACATCGTAGGGCACAAAATACACCACAATGTCATGATGCATGGCATACGCCCAAAAGACACAGCTTTGGACAAACTGGGTAGTCATATCATCATGCTAGATGAAATAAGCTCTACCCAAAACATAGGCTCCATAGCACGCTCGGCAGCAGCTATTGGTATAGACTCCTACCTACTTCCTAGTTATGGACCTCACCCCTATTCTAGGCGTGCCTTACGTGTGAGTATGGGGCATGTCTCGTTACTTAAGACACACATCTACTCAAATATATCTGAGACAATATGCACACTAAAAACATATGGCTATCACATCTACGCAGCAGAAGTCACACCTGATGCCACACTGCTCAATGAAGTAGCAGTAAAAGACAAATGGGTACTACTCATGGGACATGAAGGTGCTGGACTCTCAGATGAAGTCCTAGCCCTATGTGATGAAGTCATATCCATAGAAATGATTAAGGGTATCAAAAGTTTTAATGTAGGGGTGGCTGCTTCACTTATTATGTATACGCTTAAGCATAAAAAATCTCTATAATCTCTGAGGCATTTCATCTTTAAATGCAATACTCTCTGCTTTGGCTAAGATATCTAGTGCACCCTTGGCTATCATCTCGTTAGCAAGTTGTAGTCCTAGGGTCTCGCATTCATTTACTTTCATTGTAATTGCGTTATGCATAATGTTTGTACCATCGGGGTAGCCTAACATCGCTTTAACCGTAATGTCACTACCAGAGATGATGGCATTCACTGCCACTGGTGCAGAACACCCTGCTCCTATGGCAGAGACAAAGTCACGTTCTACTTTGGTAGAAATAAATGAATTTTCATCATTAAGACTCATGGCTATTTCACGTATACTGTCATCAGAGCTTACTATCTCTATGCCTAATGCTGCTTGTCCCATAGGAGGTATGAAAAAGTCGAGTTTTTCTACATAAGGTATGTCTTTAAGTAAATCAAGTCTATACAGTCCTATATAGGCAAGTATAATGGCATCATACTGCCCCTCTTTGAGCTTTCGTAGTCTTGTATTGACATTGCCTCTAAGTTCTTTTACTTTGAGGTCTGGACGACGTTCAAGTAATTGCATACGTCTACGTAAACTAGTTGTACCTACTGTAGCTCCAAGAGGTAAGTCATCTAAGCTTTTATAGGTATGAGAAAGCAGTACATCACTTTGGTCTTGACGCTCTGTGATTGCACAAAGCTCTAAACCTTCAGGAATATACGTTGGTACATCTTTCAAAGAGTGTACAGCCAAATGTGCATTGCCTGCAAGCATCTCATCTTCAAGTTCCTTGGTAAAATGTCCTTTACCCCCTATAAGGGCTAAAGGTTTATCAAGTATTTTATCCCCTCTTGAGGTAATTTCATTAAGTGCTACGCTTACATCAGGAAAACTTGTTTCTATCCTATCTTTTATATGATATGCCTGCCAAAGAGCTAAGTTACTAGCCCTTGTAGCGATAATTATATTTTTCACTATGTTACTTTATGTTTAAATTTTTCTATCAAGCTTAGTAAAGCCTTTTATACCCATCACGCATTTTGTCCCACTCACCATCTATATAAATAGTAGGTGTACCAGAAACCATCATTTTTCCTGCATTTTTTTCATCTGACTTCAATGCATCTTTGACTGTTTTTGTATCTATTTTATCTGCTGTGATTGTATATCCAGCATGTTTCTTCACTGCATCTATAATTTTGGTTGTATTTGTTTCTCTTGGGTTGATTTTAAGAGAATACAATTTTTCAACAACATCAGCCTTACCTTCATGCTGTGCCACATGCATAATACGTGTTAACACATCAGAAACTGGATGAATACGTAAAAGTGGTAAATGATAATAATACACAGCTATTTTTGTAGGGTTTTCTTTGGCTGCTTTAAAAATCTCAGGGACTACTTCTTGACAGAATGGACACTGAGGATCAGAAAAAATGAGTACTTTATGTTTTGCATCTTTATTTCCAAAAAGTAAATGTGCATCATCATAATAAGACTTTGGCACACTTGGCTTTATATTGTCTCTATAGTTATTCCCTGTTTTCAAATCTACAAGGTGCCCAGTAATCAATCCATCTTTTACAAACATCATTTCAGGTGCGTGAATCTCTTTTCCTTGAAACTCTAAATCCATAGTGGTTAAAAGTACATTCCATCCTGGTAAGTCTTTATGTGTTTTAGATTCAAGGATTGTCACACCTTTTACTTTCACTTGTGGGTTTTTAACCACAGCTTTTTTCACATATTTTAATAGTTTTTTAGTATCTGGTACAGCAGTTGCATTAAGAGCTACGGTCGCTAGGGCTGTGCTCATCAATAATTTCGACATCAATGACATTGTCATCTCCTTGTTTTTTAAAGTTAGTATATTTTTGTTCAGGTGTTATTTTAGCAACAAATTGTAAATAGAAAGTGTAACACAATGCAATTATGCCTAGAAAATCAGAAAATACGCCTGGAATAATCAGTAAAATAGCTGCTACAAAATAAGCCATACTGACATTTTGAAACCTTTTCATATCTAATTTACCTTGTCTCATAGCAGTCATATTACCCATCATAGTAAGAGAAGATCTTTGTAATAGCATCATGCCTAAAGAAAAACTAAGAAATATCCATAGCACAGACAAAAAGAAGCCTATTTGCTCCCCTACTTTTAATGAAAGATAAAGTTCAAGAAGTAAAAAGGGTATGACTAAAACTATCATACTAAAATCTTTCCTCCAAAAAAGAAGATATTTCTTGAGCATCTACTTCCTCTTTCTTCATATCTTTTCGTGTGAGAAACTCTACTTTACCTTCAGCCAAATTTTTACCAATCACTACAGCATAAGGTACTCCGATGAGTTCATAATCTTTCATCTTTGCACCATATCTGTCTTTTCGTTCATCTAGCAGTACATCAACACCTCGTGCTAACATTTGAGTATAGAGTTTTTCACCCAATGCCACTTGTGCTTCATCTTTGATATTTGAAATAATAATTTGCAATGCAAAAGGTGCAGATTCTTTTGTCCAAATACACCCTTTATCATCATGGTTTTGTTCTATAATGCCCGCGAGTAAACGACTCACCCCAATACCATAGGTACCCATGAACATAGGTACAGACTTTCCATTTTCATCTAAAAAGTTACATGCCAATGGTTCAGAATATTGTGTGCCTAATTGAAAGATATGTCCTGCTTCTATACCTTTGGTGTAACGTAATTTTCCACTACAGTGCACACAGGTATCACCTTCACATACAGAAGATATATCGGCATATATTATCTCTTCGCAGACAAACTCACTAGGGTTCACTATAGCCCCTAACGTTTCTTCAATCACAACAATGTCAAACGTTTCCACATCCTTAGATGCTACCAATTCATTTGCCCCTATAGCGTGACATGCTTTGACCTCTTGGAGTTCAGTATCTTGAGGCAGCACAAACCCAACCATGGCACTTTTACCTTCATCATAAAATGCTTTCGTTGGTACTGTTTTTACTTCTATTTGAGTCGTATACTTTTTGGGCTGAGCTATAGCTGCTTCAATGTTGGCACCATACTCACAACTTTCACACACTACTATGGTATCTTCACCTGAGTCTGCAAGTACCATAAACTCTTTACTTTCACTCCCCCCTATAGCTCCAGAATCTGCTTCTACCACTCTAAAGTCAAGTCCTAGACGTGTAAATATTTTTTTATATGTTTCTTCCATCAAGGCAAACTCTCTTTGCATATCTTCTGCACTTACATGAAAACTATAGCCATCTTTCATCAAAAATTCACGTCCTCGCATCAATCCAAAGCGTGGTCGTATCTCATCACGAAATTTTAAATTTATCTGATAAAGATTAAGCGGTAATTGCTTATAACTCTTAATACTCTGACGTACCATATTTACCATCATCTCTTCATGGGTAGGACCCAATATAAAGTCATTGTTTTTTCTGTCTTTAAAACGTAAAAGTTCTTTACCATATTTCTCTAAACGTCCACTCTCTTTCCAAAGACTTGCAGGTGTTACAAAAGAAAGAGCTACTTCTTGACATGCAGCTCTGTCTAATTCATCTTTCACTACTGCTCGAACTTTATCAAGTATCTTTTTTCCAAGTGGTAAAAAGTTATAAAGTCCTGACCCACCCACTGACTGTATGAATCCTCCACGTATCAAATAAATGTGGCTTAATAATGTAGCATCGTTAGGTATCTCTTTACTCGTAGGTATTAATAATTTTGAGAATCTCATGCACTGTATCCTTTTTTATGATGGTCATTTTTATATTGCTTTACATCTATATCGTCTGTATCAATATTAAACATGTTTTTTATAGATTCAATGCAGTTTGCATTTTTCTCTTCTTTTGAAGATTTACGTAGATTTTGGGTAGGATCATGTAAAAAATGTTTAAACATTTGTTCAGACATCTTACGCATATTGTCTTCTGCATCACTTGGTACAAAACCTTTTTTTATGGCTTTTTTTATCTCTATTTCTATAACTTCAGCAACCTTTTCTCTCATCTGCTTAATTACAGGTTCAACCGATAAAGTTCTAAGCCATGTATAAAAGTTATTTTTATACTTTTCAACAATCTCCGCTGCACGTACTGCTTGTTCTTCACGTAATGCATGATTGGTTTGAGAAATAGCCCTTAGATCATCTATCCTATAAAGTTGTGTTTTTTCTAAAGTGACATCTTCTATATCGCGGGGGATTGCCATATCAAACCAAAGTCTTGGTAATGTTATATTTTCTATCATTTCTTGATGAATGAGTACTTCTTTTGCTGATGTTGCTGAAAAAAGTAATCGGTATCTGTTTAAGTATTTTTCCAACTGATCGATAGTATCTGCTTTGACATTTTCACCTAAAGTATGTGCAAGTAATTCTACTTTTTCTTTATCACGACCCAAGATAACCACATCACATCCAGCTCTAAGCAAATGTTTTGTTGCCAATATGCCCATCTCCCCAGCACCTACAACCACAGCCGTCATACCTGCCATTGTCTCTCCTAACACTTTATGTGCCTGTGCCACAGCCACAGAAGCAATAGAGATAGGGTTTTGTGAGATATTGGTTACATTTCTCACCTCAGCCGCACATTTTACAGCATAAGATATGATACGGTTTAACTTACTGCCTGCTGTTTGATTTCGATGTGAAAGCATAAATGCTTCTTTCACTTGTCCTGTAATTTGTGACTCTCCAATAACCAATGAATCTAAAGAAGCAACCACAGAAAAAATATGCTCTACAGCTTCTTGATCATCATAACGGAGTGCCAAAGATTTAAGTTCATAAAAGTTTAGATTACTTTTTTGTGCCATCAGCCCTAAAATAGCATGGAAACTTGAAAAATTATCTCGTGTTGCCAGCACTATCTCCACACGATTACATGTAGAAATAATAAAAGCCTCATGTACAAATTCAAAGGCTCTTAGTAAGTTAAGCATTTCAATTTTTTCTTCATCGTTGGAAAATGCCAATTTCTCACGTATGCCTTGATCACAGTTATGATGAGAAAAGCTTACCGCAAGATAATACACTTAAAAGTTCCTCTCTATCATTGCCATGGCAATACTACTTAATTCTTTTTCCCCTTTTTCATTCATAAGAAAGATAGCTTCCTCTATAAGCTGCTTTGCCTCTTGATAACTTTTTTCTATAATCTTTTTTTCTTTCATCTTCTCTTTAATCCAAGTTTCTTCTTCTTGAGAAAGTGATTTCTTATGTAAAGATTTGAGCTTCTGTGCATCTTCACTTTCTAGTACCTCATACAAATATATATAAGGAAGTGTCGTTTTTCCTTCTTTAAAATCATGTAAAGAAGGTTTTCCCAATGTTTCCGTATCCATAGTTATATCTAATAAATCATCAATCATTTGAAATGCTATACCTAGGTTCTTACCATACGTCATATAGACCTTTTTATCTTTTCCTGCAAGTATGGCTGCTGACCCTGCACATGCTTCCATGAGTGAAGCTGTTTTTTGATATATCATTTCAAGATAGTTCTCTTTATTGGTATTAAAAGTCTCTGAGAGCGAAACATCTTTTAACTCTCCCAAACTTAATTGCACTACAGCACCAGATACCATTTTACTAATTTCAGAAGAAATATTATTTAACTCCAAAAAACCTTTTGAATAAAGAATATCCCCTAGCATAATGGCTGTCTTATTGCCATATAATGCATTGAGTGAGGGTTTAGAACGACGTGTATACGCTTCATCTATCACGTCATCGTGTAGTAGTGATGCTGCATGTATCATCTCTACTATAGCTGCTGTTTTGATGGCAGCTAAAGAATGACCAGCAATCTTTATAATAAGTTTAGCACGAAGTCTCTTGCCATGAGGAAGCTTGGCATAAAGTGCCGATACTTCTTTATCTTTTAGTTCAATAATAAATTGTTCTATTTTTCTTTCAACCGCACTTAACACAGCATATCCTTCAACATTTTTACACATACTTTTCTTAAGGTAAATATTATAACTAAAATCTTGTTAGTCCTTCTCTTTAACTTTATAGATAACAGCATAGACTAAAGGAACATAGTAGAGATTTAACACAGTTGCCCATGCCACACCAAAACCTAAACTTATCGCCATGGGCTGCAAAATCAATGCCTGTCCCGAAGCAAAAAACATTAAAGAAGATAACCCCAATACTGTTGTCACAGAGGTAAGTACTATAGGTCGTAAACGCATTCCCGCTTTATGGATGAGTGCATCATAATCTTTACTTCCTTTAATAAAGTCTAACATAATAAGCCCATCGTTCACTACAACACCTGCAAGCCCAATGACACCCATCATTCCTGGCATAGTCATATGGATACCCATCAAATACGTTCCTAATAGTGCTCCAAACAGTGACAAGGGAATAGTTGAGAGTATAATCAAAGGTAAAACCAAAGAGTTAAACATCCACACTAAAGTAATAAAAATAAGAAAAACAGCAATAAGTAGTGCCTGACTCATCTCTTTTTTAAGCTTAGCATTCTCTTTTTCTTCACCTTTAATAATAAGCTTTATGCCCTGCTCTCTTAGCTCTGTCAACAAAGGCTTAATCTCTTCCATCACTTCTACTGGAGTAATTAACTTTTTTTCTACCCGTGCAAATAAGGATCGTACTTTCTCTCCATCTTCTTTAAAAATTTTCACAAAACTTTTTTGATACATAAAATCACATACATCTGACAATCTTACTCTTTGTCTCCCCTCAGGTGTACTTAGTTGGAAATTTCCTATGGCAGAAGCATCTTGCTTATAGACATCTTCTATTTTGACTCTTAGTAAACCTTTTTCATTAAACATTTTTGCATATTCGGCTTTAAGAAATGCACCTTTAAGTACAGAAGTGATGTACCCTTCACTTAGTCCTAGTGACTGTCCATATTCATTTACTCTCAACTTAAGCTCACGTTCTCCTTCATTGGCATTGTCGCCAATATCTTCTACCCCTTTAATCTGCGATAATTTTTCTTCGACCTTTTTCATAGCATGAAGCATAATCTCCCTATTGGGATGTTCAAACCCTATTTCTATATCATTGCTTACTATACCTGCTTGTTGTACATATACATTAAACTCTTCATAAAGATTTTCACCATTAAGTTTTTGATGTTTAAATTTTTCAACAATTTTTTCTTGTATCTCTTTAGCAATATCTTGGGAGAGTCTGGTACGAATCATATCTGTATCATCATATTCTAAAGAAAAAATTGGATTGATATATCTATCAAAAAAGTTTTCTGGTGCTTTTTCATGTAAATTAATAAAAATTTGAAAGAGATTTTCTCCTAGTTCAAAACTCTGATTTTTATTATATTTAAAACCTATCACTGAAGTTACAGAGTCCATTTCCTCTTTATCTAAAAGTGTCAATATTGCTTCTTCAACTTGAGTCACATATACTTCTGTATCTTGCAAATCGTTGTTTATATTGATCTTCCCATTCATATATACTTGCTGGGCATCAAATTCTGGGAAAAGTTGAAATTTCGTTAGTTTTCCTATACCAAGAGTCCCTATTATAATTGCGATTAGCACAAAAGCTAAAGAGCATTTTTTATGCAATAGAAGTTTTTTTACAAAATGCTGATACTTTACAATGAACTTAGGCCAAAACCCTTCATTATGGTTTTCTTTTTTAAATGTACCCATGGAATATAGCTCTTTTGCATGTAATGGTAAAAAATAAAATGCTTCAAACAAAGAGCTAATAAGTAAAATAGATATCATTACAGGTAAAACCTGCATAAACATCCCCATTTTACCACTCATCATTAATAAAGGCAAAAATGCAAAAACCGTAGTCAACGTAGCCGTTAATACAGCTGGAAACATTTCTGTTGCCCCATCAATAGCAGCTTCTCTTGGTGTTTTACCCATCTCCATATGTCTATATATATTTTCTGCCACAACAATGGCTTCATCTACTAACATTCCTAAAGCAATCAATGCACCCAGCAGTGTAAGCATATTTAAACTATACCCAATCATATCTGCTGCAATAAGTGTGATCATAAAACTTGCAGGAATCCCTATAGCAACCACTGTGGCAATACGTATATTTACAGATAAGAACAATGCCAAAAATACTAAAATCAAGCCAAACAAAATATTGGAAGAAACGAGATTGAGACGATTTTTAATCCATATAGAAGTATCGGTATACGCTTCAAAAC
>Ga0256834_1001376_pt1 | contig 16631 bp, 15 predicted proteins | sample 4281140metaG_FD_190536 | JGI IMG/M metagenome (GOLD analysis project Ga0256834, IMG submission 190536) | Hydrothermal vent microbial communities from East Pacific Rise, Pacific Ocean - 4281-140 | ecosystem: Environmental > Aquatic > Marine > Hydrothermal vents | place: Pacific Ocean: East...
CTATCAATAATATTGGTGTGGTTTGTGTGATATTAAAACTCAAACGTCCTGTAACCAAACATTTTTGGCTAAATATAAATGATGAAAAAATTGATATTCCAGGAATTGTTGAGTTCACAAATCTGCTAGAATTAGATGAAACAATTGTATATGTGCCTTATTATATGCCACAAAATCACCCAAAATTTAGCCGATCAAATGATGAATTTATGAGTGAAGCCTTTGATTATATTCAAAAATTGAATAATCAAATTACTAAGGAAGATCTCTTATCGGCTAAAGTTGGTCGATTAGAATATGCTCAGCCTGTGTGTGAGCCTGGTTTTTTAGCTAAATTACCGCCAATACAAACACCCATTGATGGTTTGCAAATAGCCGATACATGCTTTTATTATCCTGAAGATAGAGGTATTTCAGAAAGTGTGCGATATGGTAAATTGATGGCTAAAGCAATTGATGATCCAAATATATGGAATGAACAAAGCAATTAAATATCTCAATTTCCTAATATCTTTATGGGCTTCATATTATGACAAAACAATTTATTAAATTTTTATTTACGGGTGGCATTGCTGCTGGTGTAAATTTAACCAGCCGTTATTTATTAAATATGCTCATGTCTTTTGAAATTTCAGTAATCATCGCTTATTTACTTGGAATGATTACTGCTTACATATTAGCAAAAATATTTGTTTTTGAGGCTTCTGGTCGCTCGATCTCTTCAGAAATTAAACGATTTAGCATTGTTAATCTATTTGCTCTTTTAATTGTATGGGGAATAAGCGTCTCTTTGGCACGGATTGTTTTTCCAGCAATGTCATTCACTTGGCATGCAAATGACATTGCTCATATTATTGGTGTGATTGTGCCTGCAATAACTAGTTTTATTGGGCATTCAAAATTTACCTTCAAAAAGAAATAGAGTAATCTTTTAGGTAGATAAAAATAATACAAAAATAGTTGCCAAATTTAACACCAAGCCATAACAAACCATCACTGCAAATAACGGTATTAAATTTTTACGAAGCCCAGTTGCCATAAACAGCAAGCCAATAGGCAACCAATCAAGCACATATCGCTGAGCGTTATATTGAGAATAGCCGTTAGAATGGTAAAACATTAAAACAAAAGTATAAATAAGAATAACCAAAACACCAATCAAAATTACCCGTAGAGAAAATGCCTTATGCACTTTTTCACCATCACTGCCGTTATAGTTTATTCCTACCACATCATTCTTTTTACGGTTAAATATTGGTGTAAGAGCCAAAAAGAACATGAATGGACTGGCGGCAAGAAATGACGTGCCGAAATTATCCATTGTTCCTAACTCAGTTAGATATTTCCCTACAAATTCAACATGAAACCCTTGAAAGAATAAATAAAAGAAATTGAATAAGAAAAAATCTTGATGGAAAATTCCTATATCGTCAATTCTTTGAGCAAAAAACAAAGCGTCAGCTTCTCTTCCTGGTAACAAAAAGCGATATCCAGTTTCCATCATGTCGTCAAAGCGCACATAATTATAGGCTAAATATATCACAATCGCCACTGCTATTGGCAATGCCATTAGCAGGAATTTTTTCACACGGTCTTTATTGATAGTGAAAAGTGGTAAACCATCTTCTATTAAAAGGGCATAAGCAAATGGTGCCATCAACATTGTCATTTGCCTAGATAAAAAGGACATTCCAATCAACACACCAACCAAAAAAGCTTTTGTTTGGTTTAGAGCTAAATACAGCGCTAAACTAAGGCTAAGAAATGAAACATTATGAGCAAAAAACCATACTTTATCACCTCTAATTGTTATATAAAATAATGGAGAAGATAACATTATAGCTATTACAAATAAAAATGCTAATTGGCGGCTAGTATTAAATTTAGCTAAAATTTTCCACCACACAAATCCACTTAACAAAAGTAAAACTAGGGAAAGAAAAATAAAACCAGAAAAATCTATACCAAAGATGGCAACGAATGGCATAGCCAAAATAGCAGGAAAGGGTGGGAAAATTATAAACGAATCTCCCATGTATTTAACACAATCACCATCAAAACACATATCCAGAGCATTTATATTTACAGTGCCATCTAAAAAAGCCTGCGCTAGCATGGCATAAGAATTTACTCCGCCAGTTTCTTTAAATGCCTGAATTAAAATAATTCCAAACAGAGCAGATGCCAAAACACCTGTAATAAATACCCAAAACCGATTTGCCATGATTATTAGCCCTTTTAAAAAGCAATATATTTTTTATTAATATATCGTAGTATTTTTAAAAAAGGACACTATAAAAAATAAGTAAATAAAGGCTTACAACGCATCAAACATACAAATGACTAAAATCAATAAATTCAAATATTGAGCTACTAAAACCATTCCAAAAAAATTAGGGTTTTGCTAGCGTTGGACAATTATTTTTAACAAATTAAAAATAAAGAGATGGCAATTCAATAAATGCCATCTCAAGAATTATTTAGCCAACAATTTCAGCATCTGTGAAAAAGAATTTAATTTCTTCTGCCGCTGTTTCTGGTGCGTCTGATCCATGAACTGAGTTTTCGCCAATTGAAAGTGCAAATTCTTTTCTTATTGTGCCAGCATCTGCTTCACTTGGGTTTGTTGCGCCCATTACTTCACGGTTTTTTGCAACTGCATTTTCGCCCTCAAGCACTTGCACTACAACAGGCTCTGAAATCATAAACTCAACCAATTCACCAAAAAATGGACGATCTTTATGTACGCCATAAAAGCCCTCTGCTTGCTCTTTGCTCATGTGGATACGCTTTGATGCCACAATGCGAAGGCCTGCATCTTCAAATTTAGCAATAATTTTGCCTGTAAGGTTACGTTTTGTTGCATCTGGTTTAATTATTGAAAAAGTGCGCTCTAGTGTCATTTTATTTCCTTAGATTTTAATTAGGTTGAGGATTTTGATCTTATTGGGTAAATTTAAGTGCCTTTTAGACCCAAGATGCATTTGACACAAGAGCCAAAAATTATCTGTTTAGTTGCTAAATTATTCATTTTAGAGTTAGTGAGTTTTCAAACAATCAAACTCATAAAGAATCATGCTTACAATTTCAGATCTCACCTATAGAATTAGCAACAGAATTTTGTTTAACAAAGCCAACGTTACACTACCAACAGGCTCAAAAACTGGTTTTGTTGGCAAAAATGGCTCAGGTAAAACTACCCTATTCAACCTGATATTAAAAAACCTTTCACCCGATGATGGTGATATTTCGATTTTTAAACGAGCGAAAATTGGCACGGTTGCACAAGAAGCCCCTTCGACTGAGCAATCAGTTTTGGACATTGTTTTAAGTGCAGATATTGAGCGATCTGACCTTTTAGCTGAGGCAGAAACGGCAACTGACCCGCATCGAATTTCAGATATTCATATGCGATTGGCAGATATTGACGCTCATTCTGCTGAGGGGAGAGCTAGTAATATTTTACGTGGGCTTGGGTTTGAGCATGAGCGTCAATCCATTGCTTGTTCTGAACTTTCTGGCGGTTGGCGAATGCGGGTTGCCTTGGCTGGGGTGCTATTTTCACAGCCCGACCTTTTATTGCTCGATGAGCCAACCAATTATCTTGATTTAGAGGGGACTTTATGGCTTGAGAACTATCTCGCCACATATCCTCACACAGTTTTTATGATTTCTCACGATAGGGATTTGCTCAACAAAGCAGTAAACTCAATCATTCATCTTGATAAGGGTGAGCTTAAATTTTATCGAGGAAATTACGATACTTTTGAAAAAACTCGCCTTATGCAAATGGAACTCTCAAATAAATCACGAGTAAAACAGCTTGAAAAAGCTGCTCATATGCAAAAATTTGTTGATAGGTTTCGTGCAAGTGCGACCAAAGCGAAGCAGGCTCAGGCACGAGTTAAAATGATTGAGAAGCTAAGACCGCCAGAGGCACTTTTTGATGATGATGCCCTGCCCTTTAAATTTCAAAACCCTAAAAAGTCTATGGCTAGTCCAATGCTCGACTTTGACAATGTCTCAGTTGGGTATGGTGATAAAGTAATTTTATCAAGGATTTCGCAACGGATTGACCCCGAAGATAGAATTGCGCTTGTTGGAGTGAATGGCAATGGCAAGTCAACTTTTGCTAAACTTATTGCAGGAGAGCTAAAAACCATGGATGGGCAATTGCGCCGTGGGCGTGGGCTTGACATTGCCTTTTTTGCTCAACATCAAATGGACATGTTAAAGCCAGAAGAGACTTGCCTTGAACATATTGAGCCACTTATGCCCTATGATGGCGAAGCAAAACGCCGAGCCAGAGTCGCACAAATGGGGCTTGGCATTGATAAAATGGACACAAAGGCCAAAAACCTTTCGGGGGGTGAGCGAGCAAGGCTTTTATTAGGGCTTATTACCTTTAAAGGGCCGGGAATGCTGATCCTTGATGAGCCAACAAATCACCTTGATATTGATAGCCGTGATGCGCTGGTTGCTGCGCTTAATGAGTATGAGGGTGCGGTTTTGATTATTTCACACGACAGGCATTTAATTGAGGCTACAGTAGATCAGATATGGATTGCAGAAGATGGCACTGTTAAGCCTTATGATGATGATATTTCGGCCTATAAAGCAATGTTACTTGGCTCTGCTCAGCGATCAAAAGGCAAATCAAAAAAACAAGTAGTTGGTTCTGCTAGCGACAGAAAACGCGAGCGTAAAGCTGCTGCTGCCTTAAGAAATCAGCTTGCTCCTTTAAGAAAAGAAATAAAAGCATTAGAGCAGAAAACATCGCTATTGCGACTTGATTTGGCTAGAGTTGATGCAAAATTAGCAAAACCAGAACTTTATGAAAAAGAGCCTCAAGCAGCGATTGATTTAACCAAAGAAAAATCACAATTCGAAGATGAGATTGCATCAATTGAAGAAATATGGCTTATTAAAAATGATGAATTAGAGAAGGCTCAAGAAGCGCAAAAACAAACTTAGGAAAGTTTATGACAAAGCCTAAAGATGAAAATGTGCAGACATTCCTTAGGGATATTAATGAACATGATAAAGAGAAATATGCGATTTTACAAAAATGCCGTGAGATTGTTTTTGCAACTTTTCCAGATGTAAAAGAGCGTATCATTTATGGCGGAATTATGTTTTCTCTAAGTGATGATTTTGGTGGAATATTTCCAAGTAAAAAACATATCTCATTTGAGTTTTCTCAAGGGTATTCATTCAATGATCCTGATGGTCATTTAGAGGGAGTGGGTAAGTTTCGCCGTCACTTAAAACTTAAAACTTTTGAGGATATTGGCGATAAAAGAGTTAAGTTTTTTGTTAAACAGGTTAGCTCAGCTTGAGAGATTTAAAACACCTGTTCGCCGTTAGATATTTAATGTATACTTTTTTTATTATTGAGTTTTGGAGTTATTAATGCGTCGAATATTTTTAATTTTTGTTTTACTTATTGGGCTTCAAAATTCTGCGTTTGCACAAAACCAAAAAGCAATTTCTCCAGAGCAAGAATTTGCACTAAATAACTCTATCTTTGTGCTTTATCATGAAATTGCGCATTTACTTATTGATGAGCTTGATATTCCTATCCTTGGACGAGAAGAAAACGCTGCCGATAATTTTGCAACCCTAATGTTATTGCGAGCAGATAGTGAACAAACCAACAATGCCTTGATTGATAGTGCTTATGGGTGGTTTTTATCTAGTGAGAATAATGAGCAAGATTTTTATTCTGACGATGATTTATATGGCGAGCATAATCTTGATATTCAACGAGCCTTCCAAATTGTTTGCCTAATGGTTGGAAGAGATCCTGCTATTTTTAGTGAAATTGCTGATGAGGTTGGTTTAGATGAGGATAGGCAAGAAGCATGTGCAAGCGATTACGAACAAGCCTCAACAAGCTGGGATAAAGTTCTTGCTCCATTTAAGAATGAAGATGGAGCAAAGATTGAAGTCGATATAAAATATAACAGAGGATTTGGTTTAGTTAGTGCAGGTAATTTATTGCGAGATAATGAGTTTTTTGAGAATGCAGTGATTAATATTTTACAAAAATATAACTTGCCCAAAATACCAAGTATGCGAGGTAAAGAATGTCACGAAGCTAATGCATATTATGATAGCTGGACTGGCGAAGTGTTATATTGTTATGAATTAGTAGATGAATTTATTGAAGCGTTCAGAAAAAATGAAACTGAGGAATAGCAGTTTAACTTACACCCATATAGCGGCCTGTGCGATGATTTAACGCTACAACCATATTTAGCACCAGCACACCCACCATAGATAAAATTACCTTATCAAAATCCAGAATAAAAAAAGCTGCTCCAATCACTAATACATCAACAGCTAGCTGAAAATAACCAGCACGCCAACCAAGATTATCTTGTACGTAAAAAGCCAAAATATTGATGCCTCCTAAACTTGCCCGATGGCGAAAAAGCGATAACACGCCCATTCCCATTAAACCGCCACCAACAATGGAGGCAAATAATGGGTTGATATTATCTACCATCAACCATTGCGGAAACAACATAGTGAATAGTGAAACCATACTAACGGCTATGAAAGATTTGATAGTAAATTTCAAGCCCATACGCCAAAGTGCAAAAATATAAAAAGGTATATTGACCGCAAAGAAAAGTGGGCCAAAACCTATATTGCTAACATAATGAATAAGAAAAGCCATTCCCGCCGTACTACCAGTTGTAAGCATGGCCTGCCCATAAAAAAACAAACCAAGAGAAACTAAACCAGTGCCTAAAAACATAGCCATGACATCGTCATAAAAACTATGTCTTTGTGAATCAATTTTTTGCTCTAAAGACATGGAAAATCAGGCTTTCTTTATCCATTGGCCAGAAGGGTTTTGCTGCCAATAAGTTAAGTCATATTTTTCTTTTAGGTTTTTCCAAGCCTCTCGTGCTTGCTCAACGATTATTGGGTCATGGCCATCAAACATAAAAATTAAACGCTCATAATCAGTTGATTCAGCGTCATTGATTGATACAATTTTTCCTTTTACAAAAAACCGCACATTGCTTGAATTCTTATTGTCACATTTTGTTGTTATTAAAATTGGCTGGTCTTTATCATTATCTCCACCAGCAATTGCATGAGCTAAAAAGCTATCTGAGTTAAAAGCCCATAAATTTGCATCTATCTCTTTTGCTGCCTCCTCATCACCCACTTCAACAATGGCTCTCCAACCTCGCTCGAGGGTTTTTTCAAGCAAAATTGGCAAAGTTTTTTCAAGTGGGCTTAATTCTAGGTGATAAAATAATATTTCCATCATAAATTTTGAATACCTTTACTATAAACGCAAAATATATTATTTTAAAAATAACAAAAGAGGATTCTATCATGAATAGGTCAAAATATCTTCTGAAAAACATATTTTTTTCCATTTTCTCTGTGTTTCTAATTATCTCTTTTTCTACCTTTCCAAGTATGGGGCAAGATGTAAATTTAGATGGCTCAACACCCCATAGTAGTTTTATTGAAAATGGCGTTGACCCAACTTTAATTGGAAATTGGGAAGTCTTACAAACGCAAATAGAAAAAGATGGAAATGTTATTATATTTCCATTTCATGGCTCTACTCTTTCAATTTTAAATAGTGGTAGTTTTAAATTTGACTATTCAAATGAAACAAATAGCGCACGAGCAACAGATATTGTAGTTGGGCAACAAATTTCACCAAACAGGCAATCGCCAGTTGCAACATGTAATGTAAAAGCTAGTGGTGATATTATTGGAGATATTACGGCTGTTTGGCAAGATAATTCAAGCATGAATTATCCAGAACTTCATGTAATTGTCAATAAAGCCGCCTCAACCAAGCCAGAGGTAAGATGTGCAGATAGCATGGATATTGTGCGAGGAAATATGGTAACACCCTCGTTGGGTATGGGGAAACCAATTAACCTTGGTTCTGCAAACCCTTATATCTCTTATCAATATATGATTGATAGAGATATTTATGAGGCTGAAACTCCCAATGACTTTAAAGATTTAGAGATTTGGTCAACACTTGATAGCCCTGTAAGAATTCGCTATTTTCTGCGTAAAATAAACTAACTCCACAATTATATCACATAATCTCCACTTTAATGCGTAGCTTTTATTTTAAAGCACGCCATGGTTTTGGCATTATTACCCAGTGGTTATTCACAAAAATCAAACCATCAAACGCAAGACCAGATGTTTCCCCAGTGCGCACAAATTTAAACCTAGATAATGGATAATCACCTAATAAATATTGCGCTACATCTTTATATCCACCTGGAAATTCATCTAAAACAGCATCACCACTTCTAAGTTTTGCAGTAGTTGCAAAGACATAATAAATTTCAGTATATTCTGGTTTTAATTCTAAAGATGAAATTGAATTAAATAATTCATCATAATAAGGAATAAGTTTTGAGGCTAATGGTTCAGCATAAATTGTGCGAATGTCTTTTGTGTTAGGCTTTAAAGAAAGCAAGAAAGTTGGTAAATCTGTCTCAGAATTTTTAGCATCTGCAAGAAAATCCATCAACATGCTTTTACCCTGATATTTAGTCCCAAAATCACCTTTATTAATTTCAATATATTTTTCTATCAAGGCCACATAACTTAGCTTTGGTGATTCTTTGCAAAGCCTAGATAACTCGCTTTGTAATTCATTCCAACTAAGCTCATGAATAGATACTGGAATACTCGTTTTTCCTGCAATATAACCACTAGCCCAATAAATTATTTCACCAGGGCTATAATATTCCATTTCTGCATTTAATTGCTCGCAAGTATCGGTTGGCTCAAAAATCAACCCTCCTGCATAACTAACATTGGAAAATATGCTTGCAGTTACAAATATAAGAAAAAAAATAAATTTTCTAAGCATTTTACGCCCCTTTAGTTTAAATTAATTAGCCCTCATAATTATCACGCAAGAACCTATCTAACACCGCTACTCCAAAACCGCTTGCCCACGAATTATTAATTTCATTTGGCTTTGTCGCAAATCCAGTGCCTGCAATATCAAGATGCGCCCAAGGTATATCCCCTACAAAACGCTGCAAAAACTGTGCAGCTGTAATCGCCCCGCCATATCGCCCTCCAGTATTTTTCATATCTGCAAAACGAGAATCTATTAATTTATCATAGGCTTTATTTAGCGGAAGCCGCCATAGTTTTTCGTCTGAGTTTTGACCAGCTTCAAAAAGTTTTTTGGCTAAAGCATCATCGTTCGAGAAAAGCCCTGCATATTCTTGACCCAAACCAACCATAACTGCACCCGTAAGAGTTGCCAAATCTATCATAATTTTTGGATTAAAACGCTCTTTGGTATAATGAAGCGCATCGGCTAAAACCAAACGCCCTTCGGCATCAGTGTTTATCACCTCAATAGTTTGGCCAGACATAGAGGTGATAATATCCCCTGGGCGATAAGCATTGCCATCTGGCATATTTTCAACCAGACCAATCACTGCAACAATATTGAGTTTAGCTTTTCTAAGTGCAAGGGTTTTCACCAAACCAATCACCGCAGCTGCACCACCCATGTCGCCCTTCATATCCTCCATTGAGCCAGCGGGTTTTATTGAAATTCCCCCCGTATCAAACACAACTCCTTTTCCAATAAAGGCAATTGGTTTATCGTTCTTTTTACCGCCATTCCAGCGCATAATAGCTAACCTTGCAGGGCGGACAGATCCCTGCCCTACAGCCATTAAAGCACCCATTTTTAACTTTTTAAGCTCAGTTGGGGTTAAAATTTCCACCTCAACGCCTAAAGTTGACAAATCACTAGCCTTTTTAGCAAATTGTACTGGACCTAAAATATTTGGCGGCTCATTAACTAAGTCACGAGCAAAAAGACTTCCCTCAACAATTGCCATTTCATCTGCAATCGCCTTATTGGTAGATGATTTTTCTTTTACATGAAATGTAACACTTAATTTATTTGGTGTTTTGGCTGGTGATTTTTTCGTTTTATATTTGTCGAATTTATAATGAGCTAGTCGCAGACCTGCTGCAATTTTAGCGATTTGCTGAGGTGTTTTATTTTCAAGAATTATAGTTACATTTTCTTGCTTTAAAGAAACAAGAAGTTTGGCAAGAATTCCGCCAATAACTTGAAATTCATTAGGGATATTCTCTTTTTCTTCTTTTGAAGAAGCTGAGCCCAATATCAATACTCGCTTTGCTTTTATATTTGCTGGCGATAAAAAATCCAGATGCTGCCCCACTTGCCCTAAAAACTGTACACCTGCGCTAATTTTTTTTAAATCCAAACCAATAGTTTTCAGTAAATCTTTTGCTAGTGGAGAAATTTTTAGTGACTTATCAGCATAAATAACAATGTTATTTGTGTGCTTAGAATAGTCTTTTAAAATTTTTGACGTTTTAATGATAAGTTGGCTTTTCATGAGTGATCCAATAGTTTAATAAAATTTCTTTAGATAAACCCATATCTAGTTTAAAGATTGCGTCAATCCCTGATTTAAAAAATGATAAAATTTTTTGTTCTTTATTGACCTAAACTGATAAAAGCGGCACACCTATTTTATGACTAAGTTAAGCAGATATTTAGCCGCACAATTCACCCTTCAATCATTGTCACTATTCTTTGTGGCTACGGCTTTAGTTTGGATTACTCAGGCTTTAAGATTATTTGATGTTGTCACCGCCAAGGGGCAAGATATTTTTACTCTATTAGGACAAGCAAGCCTTACTACTCCACGATTAGCAATGGTAATAATTTATATTTGTATGGGAATTGGTCTGGTTAGGGCTATGCGTTCATTGCAGGGATCAAAAGAATTACACACAATACATTCAACCCAAAGAACTTCTGAGCTATACAAATCAATTGGAGTTTTCATTTTTGGCGGAATGATTATCACTTCACTTATTACAAATTGGCTAGAGCCATGGTCAAACAAAGTTTATGCAAAATGGAATGAGGAAATTGCGGCAGATCTTGTTGGTCGTGCTTTAAATCCCAACAAGTTTTCTGAGGTAGTTCCTGATTTAGTTATTGTCATTGGTGGGCGGCTTCCAGATGGAACAATTGAAGATTTTTTTGCAAATGATAAACGTGATAAAAATACTCATCGAACCTATATTTCGAAAAGAGCAAACATTATATTCGATGATGAGGGATATAATATAAGCCTGATTGATGGCTCAATGCAGTTTAAGAAGGAAGATGGGCAATATAGTGAGATTTCATTTAACCGATATGATTTAAGTCTAGACAAAATAGATGGAAAAACAAAAACATCCGATTTTGTTAATGAAACAAATTCTTTGTCGCTGATTAAAGATGGGTTAAACAAGGGCCAGTTTTCTGATAAAATATTACACGAATTAAACGAGAGATTTAGTGAAATTCCAAGAATTCTAGCCCTGTGCTTACTTGTAGCATCACTCACTTTTTTTCCTCATGCAAAACGAGGGAAAACCCTTTTTCCAATTGAAATTACGGTACTTTTAATTGGCTTGGGCGAACGCTCTATCAGTATTATTATATCTAAAATTTTACCAACTGGACTTTATTCTAGTTCAATTATTCTAATTATTATTGCCTTGCTAATTTTTGGATCAAAACTATTTGCTTACAATTTAAAACTCCCCAATTTCATAGGGGCAAAAACATGAACTATATTGATAGATTAGTAACAAAAAGAATTTTATCACGCATCACTCTAGTTATATTAGTAATATTTGGGCTTATTTGCCTAACAGAATCACTTGATACGTGGCGATTTAAGACTTTGTCTGACACACAGGGACAAGAAATAGCTATTCTAGCGATTGTTGCAAATGCAGCGCGCTGGTCAATAAAAACACTACCCGTAACGGTATTAATTGGTGCAATAATTGCGCTGCTTGATTTGCAATCTCATCGAGAGTTAATAATTATTAAGGCCAGCGGTGTTTCTATCTGGAAAATCATACGACTTCCAGTAATAAGTATTGCCCTAATTGCTTTTTTTATCAGCGTTTTTCTTGATAGCAAAGTGACGCAGATTAACCGCTCAATTATGCCCTCATTACAGGTCACAACTCAAGCTGTTGGTGATAAAAGGCAGGTATGGCTTAAACAATATTCAAACGATTTGGAATATGTAATTGAGGGCAAAAAATTAGGATCGAGTGTTTATGAGCTTAAGAATTTAAGCATTTTCTTGCCTCCCAAAAGCAAATATTCTTTAATTGAGGCTAAAACGGCAGTTCTTTCTTTGGGAGAATGGAAACTAAAAAATGTGAATCTTTACACCCCAAGCCAGCCAAAACTAAAGGTTCAAAATTATTCAATTTCAACATCTAGTACTAGAGCTGAACTTGAATTGAGATTGGCATCAAGTGAGGACTTTACATTTTTTGAGCTTCAAAAAGCCCTAGCTCTTGGGATTGATGATCCCGTTGCAAAAGCTGCAGCGGCTACCCGTTTAGCTAAACTTATGGCACTTCCTGCATTGCTTGTTGGTGTTTTGTTAATTGCGTTTGCATTTACTTCCAAATTTAAACGAACTGGTTCATATACTAGTGTAATATTGACTGGTGTATTCTTGGGTTTTGTTGTATTCGTTATCAACGAAATGGCAGACAGAGCTGGTTCAAGTGGAGTTTTAGACCCACTATTTGCAGCATGGGGGCCGGCAATTGTGGCAATCGTTATTGGAGTGACGATTTTGTTATTTATAGAGGATGGGGTAGCGTGAAGCGTTTACGCCACAAAATGCTTGTAAAAAATAAGGCTCGTCATGCGATTGTTGGCGTGATTTCGATTGCCTTGGCTTTGAGCGCAACTCCTGCTTACACCTCTCTTTTTCCTGAAGGGTTTTTTGATCGCTTACCACAAACAAGCGATGGGCAAGTATCTTTAACCTCAGATTATTTATCACAAGATTCTAGCGGATTAATAGTTGCAATAGGGCAGGTTGATATTTCTTATGGCGGATATTTTGCAACTGCCGACAAATTAATTTATAACCAAAATACCAAAGACATGACTTTGATTGGTAATGTGGTTATTCGTGACCCTGACAATACTGAATACAGTGCTGATGAGGTTGAGTTAACTGATAGTTTCAAGTCCGCTATTTTAGAATCAATGATAATGGTAACATCTGATGGTGCTATGATAACTGCAGACAAAACAGATCATGTGCAAGATAAGACTACATTATTAGATAAAGGCACTTATTCACCTTGTGGCACTTGCATTGATGATAAGGGTCGCAAAATTGGCTGGAGAGTGCGCACAAAAAGCATTCTTTATGACAAAGAGAATGAAAATCTAGATCTAGAGCAGCCAATTCTTGAAGTTTTGGGAGTAAGCGTGGCTTGGCTTCCTTGGCTTCGCTTACCTGATCCATCTAACCCTCGTGCCAATGGCATTCGCATGCCGAGTTATTTTTATAGTGATGAAATTGGCCTTAAGCTAGAATTTCCATATTTCATGGCAATGGGCAAGGATACAGATTTTATTATCGTCCCAACAATTACCACCAATCAAGGGCCATTGTTTAACGCAACAATTATTCATCGCTTTACTGATTGGGGTGAAATAAGCGTTACAGCGACAGGAATTTATCAATTCAACAAAAGTGTTTTTGCTGGCACAGTTGGTGATAAAGATTGGCGTGGAGCTATTCAAGCAAGCGCAGAATTTACCCCAGCACAAAATTGGACTGCTGGCTGGTCTTATTCCACTTTCACCGACCCTGCTTTTTTTGACAATTATAATCTGTCAGCAAGAAAAACTCCAATTAACGAAGTTTATACGCAATATTTAGATGCCGATATTTACACCAATGTTCGAGTGCAGGATTTCGTTGTTTTGGGCAATGTAACTTCTGTACAGCAAAACATGCAGGCAGACGCTCTACCCAATGCACGATACGAGCAAGTAATAGAGCTTGAAGATGATAATGGCCGCATTGCCATTTCTGGTAATTTGCTTGGCCTAACCCGAGTTTCAGATAGTACAACTACTGCAAATGGCGTGCCTTATGTTGAAGGATATGCTGGCAATAAAGTTATAGGCACGATTGAGGCTGGCTGGAGCAAGCAATTTGAAACTGATGCTGGTTTGGTTTTAACCCCATATCTAGGCATAAGGGGTGATGCTGCTCATTATGATGGCGGCTCTGCTTTAAAGCCAACTGCATCTAGTTTATTTAATATTACCCCAATAGCCGCAATCGATATTAGCTATCCTCTTATGGCAGTTGACAATGGCTCAACTCATTTGATTGAGCCTATGGTGCAATTTGTCTATCGTGGCTCTAGAGTTACAAATCTTGGCATTAACAATGACAATGCCCAAAGTTTTGTATTTGATGATAGTAAGTTATTTTCCTTTAATCGTTTTTCTGGCACTGATAGGCAAGAAACTGGCCTAAGGGCGAATGTTGGAATTCGTTATCAAGCAAATTTTGTTGATGGCTCTCACCTTAGTTTCGTTGGAGGCCAGTCTTTTCATTTAGCTGGCATAAACTCACTTAATGTTGGTGATAGCGCACAGGCAGGCACTAGCACAGGGCTTGGTCAAGTTAGCTCTGATATTGTTTTGGGCGTGCGTGCTTCACCAATTGAGGGAGTTGATTTTGGCGCAAAAATGATTGTTGACCCTAAAGATTTCTCTATTGAGAGGTCTGCAATTGCTGCATCAATTGCTAAAGAGGGTTGGAACTTATCAAGTGATTATTCTTATATTGCGGCAGATCCATTATTAGGTTCTATCATTGACCAGCATTCAATTGGTGGCTCTGTTCGTATACCGATTGATGATTATTGGTATGCAAAGGCGGGAGCTGGTTGGGATATTATAACTAATTCAATGATAGATCATTATGCAACTATTGGATATGATGATGGATTTTTCTCGCTTGCTGGACATTACACCGGGTCTGGTGATGCGCTTAACCCAACAGCTCAAACCTATAAAGTCACCTTTAATTTAAGCGGTCCAGATGGAAGTGATTATAGTTTTTAAACTTGACTGATTTTTGCCGTATTCTATGTTAAAACTCTACTCATCAAATTACGAAATGAGATTATAGATGAAATTTTCACCTCTTTTAGCAGGCTTTGCCTTTATATTGTTTTTATTTGCTCCACTAAGTTCCGCACAAGCGGCTAAGGTCAAAGTAACGGTAAACGGCCAAGAAATCACCTCCACTCAAATCTCCCAAAGGGCAGGGCTTTTACGCCTAGAGCGACGTGGAAACTCAAACAGTGCACGCCTAAAAATGGCACGTGAGGAACTGATTGATGAGGCGTTAAAAATGCAAGAGGCAAAACGCTTAAATATTAAAGTAAGCGAACAGCAGGTAAGTGCTTCATATCTCAATGTAGCTCGTAATCTTAGACTTAGTGCAGATAAGCTCACTCAGGTTTTAAAAGCTAATGCCGTTAACATTTCAACTCTTAAAAACCGGCTTAGATCGGGCATTGCTTGGCAGGGCGTTACACAAACTGCGATTATGCCACGGGTACAAATTTCTGACCTTGAGCTAAACCAAAAAGCAGAACAACAGGCCGATGCAAATTTGGAGTATGATTTTATTTTAAAAGAAATATTATTCATTATTCCTAAGGGATCAAAAGTCTCTACTTCAAGAAGAACCGCTCAAGCCAAAAATTACCGCAAGAATTTTACTAGTTGTGAAACTGCGGTTGAGCTTTCACTTTCATACACTGATGCGGCGGTTATTGATGTTGGTCGTCGCCATGCAACCCAGCTACCACCCGCTTTAGCAAAAGAATTATCTGCACTTAATGTAGGTGGGGTTAGCAAACCAAGAGTGGTTGATAATGGTGTTTCAATGCTTGCAGTTTGTTCAAAAACTTCTGCACGTGACTTAACATTTATTAAAAGCGGATTGCGCCAAGAAGCTGGTGATGAGAAGCTGAAATCTGAAACTGACGCTTACCTAGCGAAGCTAAAAGAGCGTGCAAGCATTATTATTCATTAGGCATATGAGATCACAAATAACACCGCTTGCAATATCTATGGGCGAACCAGCAGGGATTGGCTCTGATTTATTATTGCAACTTTTTGCAAATAAAGAAAAAATCCCCCTGCCCGCTTTTATTGTCTATGGCAGTTTGAGTTTCTTAAAAAGCCGAGCAGAACGACTTGGTTTGGATATTGATATTGTTGCTTGTGAGCCAAAAAATGTGGCTAGTATTTTTTTAAAAGCCTTGCCTGTTAAAAATATTGAGGGCGAGTGCGAGGATATTCCAGCACAAATACAGAAAAAAACCGCTCCCATTGTTGTTAAAGCAATTGAGCTTGGGGTTAGTGATATTAAAGCTAAAAAATGCCGTGCTTTAATAACTGCTCCAATACATAAGGCAGCACTTTACGAGGCTGGGTTTAACTACCCCGGACATACCGAATTTTTAGCTTCACTTTTCATAAATAATGGTAAAACTCCTAGTCCAGTTATGATGTTAGCGCATAAGAATTACCGAGCTGTGCCGTTAAGCATTCATATCCCACTTTCAGATGTTCCTAAATTTGTTAGCGTTGAGAAAATTATTGAAACTAGCAAAATTGTTGCTGACGATCTTAAAAGCCGATTTAATATTTCAAAGCCAAAACTAGCAATTGCGGGGCTTAATCCTCATGC
>Ga0256834_1001377_pt1 | contig 16611 bp, 17 predicted proteins | sample 4281140metaG_FD_190536 | JGI IMG/M metagenome (GOLD analysis project Ga0256834, IMG submission 190536) | Hydrothermal vent microbial communities from East Pacific Rise, Pacific Ocean - 4281-140 | ecosystem: Environmental > Aquatic > Marine > Hydrothermal vents | place: Pacific Ocean: East...
AACAATTACGCCTCCTCATCAGTGGCTTGCGGTGTACAGATGGATAAGTAGGGTATTCTGCGCTGACGTGATCATACACTTTGGCACACATGGATACCTCGAGTTTAGGCCAGGAAAAGGCGTTGGCCTATCCTGGAAGTGCTGGCCAGAGATAAGTATTGACGATATTCCACACCTCTACGTCTACGTTGTGACTAACCCCATGGAGGGGGTCATAGCTAAGAGAAGAAGCTACGCCATCCTGATAGATCATCAGTATCCTCCAATGTCTATTCCTGAGGTCATGGAGGAGCTTGAAGATCTTCTGAACCAGTACTCACGTGCACGTGGCTTAGGTGAGCATCATCGTGCACGTGTGATCTTTGAGAAGATTCTAGATGCTGCAAAGAAGCTAAACATTAATGTTCACTTAGACGATCCTGATAAGGTAGTTGAGGAGCTTCATAGGTACCTTGACATGGTCAAGAATACTCAGATTAATCTTGGTCTACATGTGTTTGGGAAGGCTCCAGATATTGACAAGACCGTTGAGTATGTTGTGACGTTGTTCCTAAAAGATACGCCACGTAGTAAGTCAGTGCTTAGACTTGTTGTGGAAGCTCTTGGGCTTGATTATGACTATCTGCGCGATCATCCTGAAGTGTATGTGCGAGAGCTCGGCATGACTGGGAGAGAGCTACTTGACAAGATCAGGAAGGTCCTGATACATGTTCTACACGAGCTTCTTAGAAATGGATGTAGAGATGCTACGGAGATTGAGAATAGACTACGCAGGATGCTTCTACGCGAGCTAGGTCTCGTCACGTAAAAGTTTTTTCCTATCTGTAGACCACTGCAGGAAAGTCATGCCTGAGGCACGTTCGCTACTTGAGAAGCTGGATCCTATACTGAGGTACGTCCCTACTGTACCTAGGCCGAGAACACCGCTTCCACTGTCTGCGAGACTGTTCTGGACGTTCGTTGCCGTGACTATATACCTGTTGCTAATGATGACGCCGCTCTACGGTATACAGCACGCTGTTGTTCCATCATTCTACTTCAGGTTAATGTCACTGATATTTGCGACGAGCTTTGGAACGCTTGCTCACTTGGGAATTGGTCCCATAGTCATTGCAGGCATCATACTGGAGATACTTGTCTTCTCAGGAATTCTCGATATTGATCTTGAGGATCCTGTAGATAGAGTCAGGTTTAACGCACTGATGAAGCTGCTCTCGCTTGCCATTGCTGCACTTGAGGCAATTACAGCAGTGACAATTGGCTGGCTTAGAGTTTCGTCACCTCTGATAGGTGCGCTAGTAGTGATTCAGCTGCTCATTGCTACGATGATCATAATACTGCTAGATGATATGATAACAAATGGCTGGGGACTAGGAAGTGGCATAGGCTTGTTCATACTTGTCAGCATTGCTAAGACCGTGATGTGGTACACGTTCTCACCAGTTCTAGCACCTGATAACTATCCTGTAGGAGTAATACCAGCCCTCATCACTGCAATAGTTAGACATCACCTACCTCTCGACCTGATATACTCCTTCAATAGAGGAGGCACAATAGTTGGTCTAGCAGCAACAATACTGCTCGGCTTCTTTGTCCTGTACCTCGAGCTGCTGAGCGTGCCAATACCACTCACATTTACTCAGTTCAGAGGAATCAAGTATAGTCTACCACTGCGCGTCATGTACGTCTCGGTCATACCTATCATATTCACAGCATTCACACTGATCCTGATATCGCACCTGCTTCAGTATGTTGCATTTGCAACAATGAACAATCCAGCACTGAAATGGCTTGCCTGTGTTAGAAGAGCACCAGAGTTTGGCGGTGCCTGGGTACCATGTGAGAATAGTCTACTGTACTTCCTATGGTCACCACCGCCACCCAACATCACTCCACAGTACGTGATTGTGCACATCATACTGTACGTAGTTCTATGTACAATCTACGCCTACATCTGGGTCAACATTGCTGGAATGTCAGCTGAAGATCAGGCAAAGTACATAGTCGAAGCAAAGCTAAGCATACCTGGCTTCAGACCAAACGTCAGAATAGTCGCCAAGTACCTAGAGAAGTACATTAACGCACTAACAATAACAAGCGGAGTCCTGACAGGACTACTAGCAGCACTCGGCGACCTACTACAAGTCTTCGGAGGAGGAATAGGACTAATACTACTAGTAGAGATAGCACTACAGTACTACGCAATAGCCGTAAGCGAGCACCTGTTCGAGATGTTCCCAGGACTAAGAAGATTCGCAGGAATAGAAAGACTATAACATTAAAATCGAGAACTATTAAAACCAGCGCGCTCCCCCACGACGCTTAATAAACATTTCAAATTTACGACAAGCTAGTTATCAAAAACCGTTCTATAACACATTATGTTATCTGTAGAATTCCTTTTAAGGTCATTCAGCTAGGATAGCGCTCATCACTCTGCGTCAGGTGCTGACCTCCTCATCACTCTATTCTCCTCCTGTCGTGACAAGATTTAAAACGAGGCTCTTAGACACTCGTCACAGCCATGGCGAAGAAGGGAGTAGCAAGGCAAGTTGGTGTACCCTGGAAGTACCATATTCCACCAGCAGTGTTCATAAACAGTCTAGTACCTGTCGCAGACAACAGTGGTGCTAAGCTTGTTAGAATAATCGGAGTCTGTGGATGTAATGCAAAGACTGTGCATAGGAGAATTCCTGGAGCAGCTGTTGGAGACATGGTTGTAGTATCGGTCAGAGAGGGCAAGCCTGAGATGAGAAAGCAGATCATGAGAGCTATCGTGATTAGGCAGAGAAAGCCGTACAGGAGACCAGACGGTACATGGGTAATGTTCGAGGACAATGCAGTAGTGATAACAGACGAGCTTGGCAATCCAAAGGGCACAGAGATTCATGGCCCAGTAGCAATGGAGGCTGCACTAAGGTGGCCAGCAATTGCAAACCTTGCAACAATGATCGTATAATCCCGCGCTCTTTATTCTTCCTTCAGTTTTTCCTAAAAACGCGTACCTAAACGTTAAGATACCCTTTTCCTGAAAAATTCTCTACTGTACATGGTTAGGGCGGTTGGTATTGATCCAGGTACGTATAGTATGGACATTTTTGGGTTCGATGATGAGACAGGGAAGATAATTGTTGACGAGTCTATACCACGTGTTAAGATTACGGAGAATCCTGAGATTGTTCTCGAAATTTTGAGAAAGGTGAAGGAGGAGCACGGTATTGACATAATTGTTGGCCCATCCGGTTATGGGGTTCCAACTAAGCGAGCAAGCGAGCTCGATGATCATGACATTAGGTATGCAACATTCATAACATATAGAGACTACGAGCGTAGACTCAGGATAGTTGGATTGAGAAGACTCATGAAGTTGCTGAAGGAGGCTCCTGATCTAAATGTGTGGTTCTGTCCTGGTGTTGTTCATCTTCCTACAGTTCCTGAGCATAGGAAAGTGAACAAGATTGACATGGGGACTGCCGATAAGGTATTCAGTGTTGTTGCTGCTGTTCGAGACTTTTACGAAGAGGGAATTCCACTAGATAGGCTAGATTTCGTACTTGTTGAGATAGGCTTCGCTTATAATGCTGTTATTGGAGTTAAGGGAGGAGTCATAGTTGATGGTATAGGTGGAACATACGCGTCCATAGGCTACCTTGGAATGGGTGCACTTGATGCAGAACTAGCGTACGCACTTGCCAATTCTATAGATGACTTTTCGAAAAACATCCTATTTCAGGGAGGAGCAGCATATATTGCAGGCATAGACCCATTCAAGACAAGCATAGAAGAGTTTGTTAAAAAAGCAATAGAAGGAGATGAAAAAGCAAGGATAGCCTACGAGGCTTTTATCGAGGGTATACTCAAAGACATTGCGAGAATATTAGTATCAGTAGATAATCCACGCGCAGTAGTTCTAAGTGGTAGATTTGTAAGAGTAAAAGAATTTAAAGAAGACCTAGAAGATAGACTAAACAAATTTTTGAAAAGATTCAATATCAACTGCGAGATAAGGTACATTAGGAGGAGAGGAAAAGTTTGCAAAGAAGCAGCAGAAGGAGCAGCAGTAATAGCAAACGGTATAGCAGGTGGTATATATAAAGAAATTATACATCATATGAAACTGTTAGAAGCTCGCGGTCACATATTCGACCATATCTACCTACCTGAAGATATTGTTAATAAGATTAAGAACACGTTCACGAACGTACCAATATAGGAATTAATTTCAATATTTAACATTTTTCATAACATGTACAGGATATACTAGGATTTGACAAAGTGAGAAGAGAAATCAGGTTAGGAAAATGAAGAGAAGGGAGGAAAAGAAGTTGAACTTTTTTGGGGTGTGAGTTTTGTTGAGAAGTAGGTGATGATGGCAGGGTTAGCCGATTTGTGAGGATGGTCGGCAGTTGTCTGATGTTTTATTCTTTACGATTGTGTTGATTTTTGTCTTATGTATTCTTTTAGTTCTTTTATTCTTTCTTCAACTGCTTTTAGTTCTTCTTCTAGGTCTTTTATCATTTCTTCTAGGAATTTCTTGTAGTCTTCTAGCATTGATAGTTCTTCTTCAGGTGTCTGTGGTGGAGGTGGCATCCAGTACCATGGCCATGGTGGTGGGTAGTATGGCATTGGTGGTGGGTATGTTGGCATGTATGGCTGTGGCTGATATTGCTGGTATGGGTACTGCTGCTGTTCTGGTGGCTGCTGGGTCATCTGCTGCTGTGGATACTGGTACTGCTGTTGCTGCTGGTACTGTGGTGGTGGCGGGGGTGGTGGAGGTGGCATGTATTTCATTAGTCTCCAGAGTCTGAACCAGGCCATTCTCTCACTATGATGTTGTCTTCAGGGTTTCAAGGAACTTTCGCATCATGTCAAACATCATTCTGTAGCTCTCTAGCACGGTCATGTAGGCGAACATGTAGTACATTGGCACTGTTATCCACCACATGTACATGTACATCAGGTATGCTGGGTCAAATGGTGGAGGCGGCAGGTAGTAGGGGATCATGGCCACCACCTAGGCATCATGTAGTACATGTACATCCACGGCATGTAGTACATCCATGCCATTGGATAGTACATCATGTAGTACATGTAGCTCCATGGACTGTACCACAGCCATGGAAATAGGAATCTGCATGCTCCTCTTCCAAATAGCCATCCTGGTCTCAGCCATGGCGGCAGGAAGCTAAATGGTCCTCTTCCTGGCCATGGGCTCCACCATCCTCCTCCTCTCCATCCTCTTCCCCATCCGCCTCCCCATCCACCGAACCACCAGGCCATACCGCTCACCGTGTTTTGAGCAGTTGCTCAAAAATTTAAACCCTTCTCAGCATTTCCCGTCTTCTGTCGCTGCTATCAGGATGGACTTGCGGTTAACAAGTGCATCAATCAGCTTCTTTCTAGCATTCTCGAGTATTCTCCAGAGTGTACTTCTAGGAAGACCCATTCTCATTGCTGCCTCGTGCTGTGTGAGATCATCAAGATAGACTAGCTTCAGTGCCTGAAGCTCTACGTATGTTAGGACTACCTTGTCCTGCGTGTCTACGCACTGGTCAGTCACTGGCATAGGAACGAAAATTGTGCAAGTACTAGGAACATCAACTGGGACAAGTCTCTTCCTTCTCTTTCCCCACATCCATCTGTGTCCTGGCATGGTGCTTCTCGTCCTCTATGCTGTAGAGTGGTTACTTTATTAGATTAGTTTAGTGAGAGTAAACGCGGGGTGGTGTTCTACGATACGTCTTGACGATGTTAAGCGCAAGGTCCTTCTAAAACTTCAGGAAGATGGTAGAGTCAGCCTAGTTGAGCTAGGGAAGTCTCTCAGCATGACACATGTTGGAGTCAGGAAGCACCTCAGCAAGATTCTACAGCAGGGAATTGCGAAGGTTCAAGCAGTCCTGAATGTGAGACTCCTAGGGCTGAGAATGTGCATGGTAGATGTTGATAGACCACCTGATGCACTTACTAAGATCTTGCTTTCCTGTCCTAAGGCAGTCATGGTATTCTGTACTGAGGGTACTGAGGAGCAGTGTTCAAAGTTGAGAGTAGTTTTCTGTGCAGAAACTACACATAGTTTATTATCAACAGTTCAGAGACTTAGTAAGGAGTTTAACATTGATACGCAGCTTGTAGAGGTTAAGCATGTTCTTAAGCCTAGTTACCTGAATATTCCAATACCTTCTAGAGATCAGTCACGTGCACCATGTGGAGCAGTATGTGCTTTATGTGAGAGATATCAGAGAAATGAATGTGAAGGATGTCCAAACACAATATATTACCGTGGTAAGCTCTGAATAAGTCTATTTAGTACAGAGTTCCAGAGCTGTTCAGGGTTTCCAAATACTGCTACTCCTATTCCTTTCACTCTCTCTACAAGATTTGCAAGAAGTGGATGCTGGTACACAACTATCTTGTAATCAAGCTTTATTGCTTTTTCAATACAAGCATCTACGCAGGTTCCACATCTATCACATTTTGAGAAGTCTATGTGTGGTAGACCATCTAGTCCAACTCTGAGTGCCTCTTTAGAGCATGCTCTAGCTGCAGCACAGACGTCTCTGCACTTTAGGCACAGATCGTGCACTATGACTATGGGAACCGTAGACTCGAGAGGGCACTCTATGTCTGGAACAACTAGAGCAACAGGTACTCTAGCCTTAAGTGCATGAGATACAAGATTTGTAACTAATGTGTCAGCTATTCCTGACGCTATTTTTGCCAGTGTGTTAAATGTTGTTGGAGACACTACTACTATTGCAAAGTAGTTGAGGTAGACCTTGCCTGCACTTGCGTAACTTGGATCTTCCTGATCTTCGTATATTAGCTCACATCCTCTGCAGGATTTTACTAAATTCTCAAGCTCGTCAAGCAGATTGTAAGTCTTGAGCACGCTCTTTCCTGCACGTGATACGTATATTGTCACAGGTACACCATGCTCGAGAACTATCTTCCTGATCATGTTGACGCTCTCTCGAAGATAATGACCAGCGCCTGTTATTGCCCAGGCTATTCTCCTGACCTGATTATTCATTTGACGTTCAGGTAGTTATGTATGGAAAATAAGTGATACGGTGGCGCAGGTGAGTGAAGTTAGCTTAACAATTCTCCTACTTGAAGATGCTGTTGAGGACTTGTGATGAGGAGAGTAGTACTGGTAAGGTATGGTGAGATAGCTGTTAAGACTGGTAGAGTCCGTGCTGAGCTTGAGAGTAGGCTAGTATACAACATTGTCATTGGTCTTAGAGAGGCTGGCATTTCTCGACAACAGGCAACTGTTGAGCGTGCTGATGGTCGTGTACTCGTGTATTTGCATGACCCTAGTGTGCTTGAGAAGGCTGTAGATGTCATTCGGAGGGTATTTGGTGTCAAGAGTATCTCTCCCGCCGTTGAAATTAGGTTTGAGAAACTTGAGGACATATGCAAAGTTGCGGAAGATCTCTGGAAAGATGTTGTTAAAGATAGGACATTTGCAGTACGGTGTCACAGGGTTGGTAAGCACTCCTTCACTAGTAAGGATGTTGAAGCACGCGTTGGCGAGGTTCTGAGACCATATGCCAGGGGAGTCAACCTCGAGAATCCTGATATTGAGCTGTATGTTGAGATACGTGGCGATACTGCCTATCTCTATGATAGTGTTCTTGAGGGACCGGGTGGGTTACCACTAGGGTCTGAGGGTAGGGCTCTCGCTCTTGTGTCAGGTGGGTTTGATTCTCCTGTTGCTGCATGGTTTGTCATGAGGAGAGGAGTTGCTGTAGACTTTCTCACGGTATCTCTAGCTGGTGAGCTTGATCTTCTACCTGCACTTAGGGTAATTGCTCACTTAGTCGATAGATGGTGTATTGGTTACGATCCTGTCGTCTATGTTGTACATGCTGAAGAGCTTGTGAAAGAGATTCGAGAGAAAGTCAATCTTGAGCTTTGGAATGTTGTCTATAAGAGATGTTTACTGTACATTGCGGAGAGAATAGTTGAGAAGGAGCGTGGGTATCGTGCTATTGTTACTGGAGACATTATTGGACAGGTATCATCTCAGACACTTGACAATATTTACAGTTCTCAGCACGGTATTAGAATTCCTATCTTGAGACCACTTATAGGATTTGATAAAGATGATGTAATGAAGTATGCACAGCTCATAGGAACGTACGAGCTTAGTAAACAAGTTGCTGAGTACTGTGCCATATTCTCGACAAAACCTAGAACATGGTCAACACCTGAGGAGATTGATCTCGAGTTTTTCAAAGTGAAGAAAGTTGTTGATAAGATTATTGAAAACAATGTACGCAAGCTCAGAAAGAAAGAGCTTCTTGAGATTGTCTCGTCTGCACACGTTGAGACCTACGATGTTCAGGAAATTCCAGAGAATGCTGTGATAATTGACGTAAGACCAAGACATGTTCCAAAGCTTAGAGTAGATAACGTTCCTGTTATTGAGACAAGTATAGATAACGTATTTGATATTGTGAAAAGCCTCGACAAGAGTAAGAAAATCCTAATCTACTGTACTTCACCTCTAGTATCTAGATATGTTGCGAGAAAACTACGCGAGCTTGGGTATGAGGCTTATAGTTTAGTACGTTATTGAGCCTTCTTTCGTGATTATTCTTATCTTGCCTTCTCCTTCACATATCTTACCTATTACATGCGCATTGAATCCATGTCTCTTGCATACTTTCACTACCTCTTCTGCATTCTCTCTGGACGTTACGTAGACCATGCCTATTCCCATGTTGAAGACGCGATACATCTCGTCGAGAGGTACGTTTGCTTCTCTCTGTATGAACTTGAATATTGGCTTAGGCTCAGGAAGAGAGTCTAGCAGTATGTCAGCTTTTTCCTTAACTTTCTTCAATATTCTTCTAAGCTTAGTATATGCTCCACCTGTTATGTGTGCAGCACACTTGACTAGCCTCTTCTCATACAATTCTAGTGTTAGGTTTGAGTAGATGTACGTTGGCTTTGATAACTCCTCACCAAGTGTTGCGCCAAGTTCTGGAATATATTTATCTAAGCTATGTTTAGTTAGGATTGCCCTTCTGATGAGCGTGTAGCCGTTTGCATGTACTCCATTACTTTCTACACCTACAATCACGTCACCGATACTTGGTGCTGTAGGTCTGTGTGCTCTTATGCCTATCAGGAAGCAGCAAACATCTGGTCCCGTGACAAGATCTGGCATTATTGCTGTCTCTCCGCCCACTATACAGAATCTAGAGAACTTAGCTGCCTCGTAGACTCCCTGCATTATTCTGTTAAACTTCTCTTCATTGCTCTCTGGAAGAGATACGTAGACTGATGCTGCGTAAGGCCTGAAGCCGTCACATGCTATGTCATTAACGTTCATTGCCACAGCATCCCAGCCAGCTACCTCAAGCTTGTTTAAGTGGTCTAGTATCATAGTCTTTGTTCCTACACCATCAACGTGTAGACATATCTCAAGATCTCCAATCTTTACATAGGGAGCATATTCATCGAGTCCCTGAATCTCTACTCCAACTTCTTGAGCAAGTCTGAGAATTAGCTCATGTGCAGATGCGTGCATTCTTCTATGTTTTGTAAGATCAACACCTGCCTTGGCGTAGGTCCACTCTTGAGATGTGCTCATTGTGGTATCGCTTATTTTATCTGCAATATTTAAATATCCTGATGATATTGTGCGTTGTCGCCTGCGGCAAGCTTAAGATATGGAATGTTAAGAAAGATGCTCCCTCCAGAGTTCCAGCAAGAGAAGCTTACATTGGTCCTCTTACAAGACTTGCAATTAAGTACGCAGAGAAGTTCTTTCCTGATAGCTGGGTAATTCTTTCTGCAAAGTATGGTTTTGTGCTACCTGACGAGATGGTGGAGAACTATGACAAGACTTTCAAGAACGTGAAGGTTACCGATGATCTAGTTCTGAAACTTAGGAGACAGGCTGAGGAGAAGGGTCTCCTTAAACATGATATTATACTCGTCATAGGAGGCAGAGCGTACTGTGATGTCTGTAGGAGAGTGTTCTACGACAGGAAGGTACTTGCACCACTTGAGGGAAGGGGATTAGGTGAGATGATTAAGATCTTGAGCATGTGCATCAGGACGGGCAGAAATCTGCTCTTAGAGTGTCCTCAGCCTTCTCTATAGAACTCGCGCTCTTTCTCACTTACATCAAGAGGAATTGGGTACTGTCCTGTGAAACATGCTAGACAGAGATCTTTCTCTGGTAATCCTATTGCTTTTACAAGATTCTCGACCGACAAGTAGCGAAGCGTGTCAGCTTCAATTATTTTCCTGACTTCCTCTACATCTCTTCCATGTGCAACAAGTTCTTGACGTGTTGGAAAGTCTATTCCCATAAAGCAGGGGTACCTTATTGGTGGACTAGCTATCCTGACATGTATCTTACATGCTCCAAGTCTCCTGAGTGTATTAACTAGGTTTCTCATCGTTGTTCCACGCACAAGTGAGTCATCTACAAGTGCTATAGATTTCCCTCTAAGCCTCGTTGACACTATTCCAAATCGCGCAATTTGGCTACGGAGCTCCTTTGGCATGATGAAGCTTCTGCCAAGGTATCGAACTTTCACGAGAATGTCCTCTATTGGCTTTCCTGTTCTGTAAGCATAACCATATGCAGCAACACGCCCAGTCTCAGGTATGGGCACAACAATATCGATGGTCTCATTCTCGTCCTCGCCAAGTAGTTCACCCATTCTTCTTCTGGCATCGTAGATGACTACTCCATTGAATATTGTGTCAGGTCTAGCAAAGTACACGTACTCGAAGGCACAGAAGGCTCTTCTCTCTGGTTCTCTATCTACATTATTGTAGAATATCTCTAAGTCTTTTGTACAAAGTATTATCTGGCCTGGCTCAACCTCCATGATGTTATCCGTGGTCTCTGCCATCAGTGTTGTCAGAGCACAACTCTCGGAACATGCTAGAAGAATATTGTCTTTTTTCAGAATGCTAAGTGGCTTGAATCCATATGGATCTCGTGCTAGGACTAGTACATTTTTTGTCATTAACACGAGTGAGTAAGATCCTTGAACTTTTGTGAGTGCTTGCCGTACTCCCTCGATGATGTCTTTCCTAAGTTTTATTTCTCTATGAATAAGCTTTAGTAGCACTTCAGTATCCGTGTCTGTTACAAATGTGTAATATTGTTCAAGTTCTTTTCTTAGCTGTTTATAATTTGCTATTGTACCATTGAATGCTAGGAAGAGAACGTTTTCGCCATCTTCTATGTACATTGGGTGGAGTTCCTCTATTTTTCTGGTGTAGGTACCTGTCGTAGAGTATCTGACATGACCAATCGCCATTGGTGCTTGCTCCTGAACATCAGGTATTGCGTTAACAACGTATCCAAAGTTTCTTATCAGGCGGTGCTGTCCCTGTGGCGTTATCCAGGCTAGTCCTGCTCCTTCCTGTCCGCGGTGCTGTATCTGTATGAGAAGGTGCTTGACTATGTGTGCAGAGTAGTCAGCTCCTACGCATGCTGCAATTCCACACATTGTGTCAGGTTAGTTCTTTTACATGCTCATTTAAACGTAGCGAGAGTATCCACGTCATCTGTCTCAGTATCGTTTTTAAAGGCTCATGTAAATGAACGTGTGCATGGTTGGGACATTCTCAGTATATGCATTTGATGAAGTGTGGAGAGTTGCTAAGATTCTGTATTATGGTCTCTTGTCGCTCAATCATAGAGGACAGTCAGGATGTGGCATGACGCTGCTATCAGATACTCTCACAACAATGACTTCTCCTAGTGGTGATGTTGAGCATGCATTTGATCTAGACAAGCTTGTAGATACTCCAGGATGGGCTGGCCTTGGCTGGATCCTATCTGCAGGTGGGGACTTTGTGAGAAGGCTAGTAATCGATAGTAGAGAAGTCTACGTGTTCTCGTACATTCCTATTACTGGCCCTATCGAGGGAAAGTTGAGAGATGGCATTAGAGAAATGCTTCGTGACTTAGATAGGGGCGTCGAGCTTCTTAATAATGTATCAAGAGAGCTTAAGCAGCCTCTAACATTTGTTGCTATTACATCAAATGGCGAGATGCTCGTGTATCGCGACCCTTCAGGACTTAAGCCACTGCACGTTGGTGGTTACGGTTTTGACCTTGCCATCGTGTCAAGCGAGTCCTGTGCAATAGAGTGTGTTGGTGGTGATCCACGTTCAGATGTGCCACCTGGCTCAGGACTACTTATTGACAAGTATGTTCTTGAGAGAAGTCACGTGAGAGATGACAAGAATAGGAAGTACTGTGCACTTGAGTACATCTACTATAGTAGACTAGACAGTGTTGTTGATGATGTGCCAATTTTCGAGTTTAGAAGAGAGCTTAGTCGCATACTTGCGCAACGTGTGAAGCTTGAGGGAGACGTCGTCATTGGTATTCCTGAGACAGGAATAGTGTATGCGATAGAGTACGCTAAGGCTAGGGGACTAGAGTACTGCATAGGCTTTGTTCAGACAGGTAGACGCGTGAGATCTGCACTGGTGCAGGATCTTCTTGAGCGTCTAATTGGTGTACAGCTTAAGATGAGCCCAATCAGGAGCGTGTTTAAGACACGTGACGTCATTCTAGTAGATGACAGTCTTCTGAAGGGTATAACATTGAAGAACGTTGTCCAGTACGTCAGGAACAGGGTTGGCGCTAGAAGAGTGCGAGTTCTTGTTGCTGCACCACCCATAAGGTATGAGTGCCCATTTGCTATGGATATTCCATCTAGAGAAGAGCTTCTGTGCGCTAACGTTAGCATGGATCTTCTGCCTAAGGTTCTGGATGTTGATGAGGTTGTGTTTGGCTCACTTGAGGATCTGTATGAGGCATTCTCGAGGTTTGGTGTAGAAAAGGATAAAGTATGTACGTACTGTATGACTGGTATCTTGCCAGAGTGGTGAGACTATGAGCATGAAGATTCTCCTACTAGGAGAGTGCTCTCGCGAGCACGCGATCGCTGAAGCAATTGCACGTTCTACACACAAGGTGACACTGTATGCCTTGATGCAGCATATGAATCCAGGAATCAGGAAGTGCTGTAAGGATACTGGAGGAGAAGTTGTTCTAGGAAACTTCCTAGATCCTGAGAAGGTTGTACAGGTAGTCAAAGATAAGGGTATCGACCTTGTCGTGATTGGCCCAGAAGAACCCCTATTTAGAGGAGTTGTCGATGCTGTTGAAGAGAAGCTAGGAGTACCCTGTATTGGGCCGAGGAGGGGACCTGCACAGATTGAGCAGTCTAAGGCTTTCATGAGGTACATAATGTGGAAGTACAAGATACCTGGCAGACTCAGGTTCAGAACATTCAGAGATGTTGCAGAGGCTCTCGAGTACATTAAGGAGACTGGAGAGAGTGTCGCAATCAAGCCTGCGAGACAGGTAGGAGGCAAGGGAGTTAAGATTGTTGCAGATGTGCAAGCGTACCTGAGAGATGTCAGGACTAGGGTCAAGGAAGTGCATGTAACGAGACTCTATGAGGAGATGGCGAAGTACACGGACATCGAGGACAAGATTCTGATCGAGGAGAAGGTCGAGGGCGTGGAGTACACATTACAGTGCTTCACAGATGGTGAACATGTTCTACCTCTGCCACTTGTCCAGGACTACAAGCACGCGTTCGAGTTCAGCATAGGTCCTGAGACTGGTGGCATGGGGTCTATAATGGACAAGACATACACGCTACCATTCATAACTCCTGAAGAGTATGAGAAAAGTGTAGAGATTGTTCGTCAGCTCGTGCATGCAGTCAAGAAGGAGCTTGGCATCGAGTACAAGGGCATTATTGCTGGCCAAATGATGTTGACTACCTTGTGGGGACCAACAATAATTGAGTGCTATGCACGTTTTGGAGATCCTGAAGGTGTGAATGTGCTATCTGTACTTGAGACAGATATCGTGGACATATTTGAGGCAATACTAAGCAAGTCTCTTCCAAAGATTAAGCTTAGCTTCAGGCCATGTGCAGTTGTCGTAAAGGCAGTGGCTCCAGTCGGATATCCATTGAACAAGAAGCTTGCTCAGGGCCATGTGCTTGATATCGATGTTAAGAAGATAGAAGAGAAGGGCTGCAGGATATACTATGGATCAGTACACGAGGAGGATGGAGTCATCAGGACTGTCGGATCAAGAGCTGTCGAAATCGCAGGCTTTGGAGATTCCATTCCTGAAGCTGCAGAGAAGGTGAACTCTGTACTGAGGTACGTAACTGCACGTGATTGGAGAGTATTCTACAGGCTTGACATTGGGCAAGAAGAGACTCTCAAGAAGATGATCGAGCAAGCCAACATCATAAGATCAGTCTACAAGTCGAGAAATGTAGAAGAATTGAAAATATACGAATGGATACCTGGTAAAGGACTTAGAGTTATTGAGTATTAACCATGAAGTGCATTGTCAGGGTAGAGGTGCGTTTAAAGAAAGGTTTTCACGATCCTGAAGGTGTTACGGCACTATCCTGTCTAAGAGACCTTGGATTTAAACAGATAGTTGATGTAAAGAGCGGGAAAGTGTACTATCTAACAATTGAAGCACAAACAAAAGAAGATGTGTTAAAAATTGCAGAACAGGCATGTACAAAACTATTATCAAACCCTGTTAAAGACGAATACAACATATCAATAATCGAGTGTACAGAATAGTCTATAAATCTAGTAATTTCAGCACTCGAGCGCTCATCATTTATCTTTTCTACATCTCAGTTTACCCATTATTCATCACGTGGCTATACGCCTTTAAGCTGAAGATAATATTCTAGCTAATGAAGATTTTGCAGCAACGTAGATCAGTACCCATGATATTATGCTAAGTATAGGGCTTGCTGCTCCGATAATGCCTGGTACAAATTGTAGTATCAGTGCTATGAGTAGTAGAATAGCTGCTACTTGGAATAGACTGTCTCCTGTATCATTTTTCAGTCTGAAGAGTCCTATTATAACTCCTATATCGCCTATAGCTAGTAGTATAAATGCGAGAAATATTAATCCTACCGCAGTTGCAGCTGCTGTTTCTATCATTCCTGATGCTGCTATAATTACTGCTGCTATTATTGCTAGTATTAGTACTATTGGGAATCCTATGTATCCTATTTTTATAAATGTTGATGGTGTTGAATAGCTGTCAGGTTTGTATAGTGAAAGATCGCTAAATGCAGGTATTAGTTTTACATATATTGCTATTAGGAATAGTATTGAGCTTGCTATTAGTACTAGCACAAGTACTATAATGATTGCTAAGGCTGTTGGCGGTATTGTTGTTTGCATAGTCACTTCATGCATAGGATGAAGAGAATATGGCGAAGGCGGCTTGATTGCTAGTCGCATTATATATGCTATATATGCTGCTTCCGCTATTATTATGATTGATGCAAATAATACTACTGATATTGTAATCAATAGTGCTGCTTTTTTCAGCTTTTCTAGTCCAGATGCTAGGTAATTGTATGTGAGCGACATAATGGTTCCTACTCTACATAGTTTATTTAGTCTTTTTATGAAGTAAGAGGTAACAGTTTTGAGCACTTGCTTAGCACTATGTCGTCACATGCAGAATAGGTTAAGTGGCAGAAAACGAGCGCTTGCGATATCTCTTGCGTTGTCAATTCCTGTTCTTGTAATCCTGCTGTACTCTTTAGTTACGAATAGTGTCTACGGGTGGCTAGTTCTAACATATCTTGGTACAAAGTATGTGACTGTCTTTGCTTGTCTTCTGCTGTTTTTAATTAATCCTGAGCTTGGTCTTACAGCATACTCAGCTGTACTTCTTGCTGGATGTACTGCAGCAGCTCTGAAGCTTGTGTTTAAGCTTCCTAGACCACCGCCAAGTCACTGGCGTGTGAAGGTGAGTGGCTACGGCTTTCCTTCAGGACATGCCACGATGTCATCGGCAGCCTACAGCATTGTTGCACTATACTTCAGGTATCCCTGCATAGCTGCTACATGTCTTCTCTTTATCATAGCTGTAGCTCTCTCGCGCGTCATGTTAGGTGTACACTATCCACGTGATGTCATTGGAGGCGCAGTCATAGGCTTCCTAATTGCACTACTCATGTACATGCTCTACAGGAAGTACAGGACTCCTCTTATTCCATTGGTAGTGTTCGTTATCCTTGGTGCAGTATCATACGTGTACTGCAGATATCCTGACTGTCTAAATGCCGTAGCTCTTGGCATTGGTCTAATACTTGCACATGTTCTACTACATGAAAAGTATGAGGTAATAAGAAGAGCAACACTAATCAGGAAGAGCATTAGTGCTGTCCTTACCCTATTTCTGTGCCTGATAATTGTCTATGCTATACATGGAGCTGGCCTTGTCCTAGCTGCTCTAGGACACTTCGTGTGTGGTATAGTACTTGTTGCTTGCCCATATGCTGTGTCAGTTCCCCAGTTGCATCATCATTAGTCAGTTAGGGGGACTATTCATCATGTATGAGTTACTGGGTTGATACTCGAGGAATGGATCGTGTCCGCTGGATTCTATTCTTTGATGTTCTGCCACGTGTGGCATGGACTACTCCTGCATCTATTGAGAAGGTATATGAGGAACTTATAAAGTACGTGTACGTTAGCTATAGGGAATTTATTGAAATTGTGAATGAATTCGAGAAGCGTAACATAATAAAGATCCTA
>Ga0256834_1001379_pt1 | contig 16592 bp, 13 predicted proteins | sample 4281140metaG_FD_190536 | JGI IMG/M metagenome (GOLD analysis project Ga0256834, IMG submission 190536) | Hydrothermal vent microbial communities from East Pacific Rise, Pacific Ocean - 4281-140 | ecosystem: Environmental > Aquatic > Marine > Hydrothermal vents | place: Pacific Ocean: East...
AGTTCGATGGCGGCGTTATCTACGCCTTTGACGACTATTACGCCTTTCGTGAAGACGGCGCGCTCGGCGAAACCTACCGGCAACTGTTGCAGCACAATGCCGGGGACGCCAACCGCCTGAGCAAGGCTTTTGCCAACAGCCGCATCCATACAATGGAGCTGTCCAATGCCCTGTCCGGTATTCTGGATGCTGCGCCGGATTTCAATGATTTTTCGACAGGTGTCCATGAGTCGGGAACGCCCTTGGGCACCCAACTGCGTGCGGTAGCGCGTATGCTGTCGGTGCGAGAGCAACTGCCTGGCCGGCCCCGGCGGCAAGTGTATTTCGTCAACTATCACGGCTGGGATACGCACAACACGCCTCTGGATGGCGGCAGTCATTTGGTGGATTATCTGGACAAATCATTGGGGACTTTTCAGGATGCCCTGGCGCAGCTCGGACTGGAGAGCCAGGTAACCACCTTCACCTGCTCTGATTTTGGCCGCGCCATCGTTCCCAATGGCGCAGGCACGGATCATGGTTGGGGTGGACATGCCTTCGTGATGGGTGGAGCGGTAAAAGGTGGCGACATATACGGGCAAATGCCGCAGATTCGCAAAGACTCTCCAGATGCCATTGATGGCCGGGTAGTACCGACAATTTCCGTAGAGCAGTATTTTTCCCCTCTTGCCGCCTGGTTTGGCGCATCTCCTGCGGATCTGGATGTGATTTTTCCCAACCTGCGCAGTTTTCCCGGCGCGGATCTGGGATTCATGGATCCGGATTTGATTTTTTCCAACGGGTTTGAGTAGCGAGAACAATCCGCCAGGCCGATTCCGGCCATCCGCCGCCAGAATGATGACTTGATCGGCGTTTCCCTAAAGAAGCCCCCCTTTTTGCCGATAGCTTCCCATGTAACCTGATTGGGAGGAAAGAGCCTTGTCCAGTGTATTGGCAAAAAAAAATGAGCACATAGAAGAAGAGCTGCAAGATACTGGTGCGCAAATCGGCGCCTGTATGGTGAAGTCCGGGTTGTTGTCGGAAAAAGATTTGCGCTATGCCCTGCGCGTCCGGGAAAAGATGGGTAGAGACTACCCCCTTACCAAGGTGCTGCAGGAGCTGGGCAAGCTGGATGATGAAAAACTGCGGAAAGTGCAGAACCAAAGCTGTCTTTCCCTGCCCCTGGGCGCCATGCTGGTGGAGCTGGGTCATCTTCGGCCCCAGGAGCTGCGTGCCGCCCTGGCCATGCTCAAGGAGCCTGCATGGAAGGGAAAACAGTTGGCGGAGCTGCTGGTGGCGCAGCAGATGGTGCCGGAGCATGTGCTGTTAAAGGTGATGGCCGATCAGCTCGGCTATCCCGTCATGCAACTCAAAGGAAATGAGATAGACAAGTCGTTGATGAAGCAGGTCAATGTCGAGTGGTGCCGACGCCATCTGGTGGTTCCCGTGGCGAAAACGGAACAGGGGCTTCAGGTGGCTTTCGTCGATCCCTCCGATACCGTCGCCATGCAGGCAGTCGAAGCGGCGTTTGGCAGCAGGATTTTGCCCGGTGTCGCCTCGCGGCGTGGCATCGAAGAATTTCTGTCTCAATATGAGCGGGATTCCAGAGCCAGCGTTACAGAAAGTGCTGGTAGCAAGGTGGATCAGCATGAAACCACCCTCCTGGTGAACCAGTTGATTTCCGATGCCATCAAGAAGGATGCCAGCGATATCCATATCGAACCCATGCGGGATCATATTCGGGTGCGGATGCGCTGCGACGGGATCCTGATGCAGGACAGGGAATTGCGCAAGGATGGTTTGCAGGCCATTATCGGCCGCCTCAAAGTGCTGGCCAAGGCGGATATCGCTGAGCGACGCCGTCATCAAGGGGGTGGATTCAAGTTTCGGGATGAGGGAACCGGACTGGAGTGTGATGTCCGGGTTTCCTTCTACAAGACCATCTTTGGTGAAAAGATTGTAATGCGGCTGCTCACCCGCATGGCGTCCATGCTGAATATTACCGATGTGGGCATGGCGCCGCGCATGTTGCAGCGCTTTATGGATGATGCGCTGGAGATACCCAGTGGCGTGATCCTGATCACCGGGCCTACCGGATCGGGAAAGACCACCACCTTGTATGGCTGTGTAAATTTCCTCAATGACAGCGAGCACGCCATCATCACCGCGGAAGATCCGGTGGAATACGTTATCGAAGGTATTGCCCAGTGTTCTCTCAATGACAAGATTGATCTTACCTTTGAAGAGAGTCTGCGCCATATGGTGCGACAGGATCCCGATGTGATTGTGCTGGGGGAAGTGCGTGACCGGTTTTCCGCAGAAGCGGCGATTCAGGCGGCTCTCACCGGGCACAAGGTGCTTACCACCTTTCATACCGAAGACAGCATCGGTGGCCTGCTGCGCCTGATGAACATGAATATCGAGACCTTTCTTATCTCTTCCACCGTGGTTTCGGTTCTTGCCCAACGGTTGTTGCGGCGGGTTTGTCCCCATTGCGCCGAGAGCTATCGACCGACCACGCGGGATTTGCAACGGTTGGGAGTCCGCGCCGATGATCTGGCGGGCGCAGACTTCAAGCAAGGCAGGGGTTGCCATCACTGCCACTATACGGGATACAGCGGACGCGTTGGTGTGTTCGAGTTGCTGGTGCTCAATGAGCCGGTGAAGGATGCCATTCTCAATCGCAGAACATCTTTTGAAATCCGGCGCATCAGCGTAGAGACATCCGGACTCATTACACTCATTGAAGACGGTCTCGCCAAGGCGGCGAGAGGAGAAACCAGCATTCATGAAGTCTTGCGTCATCTACCGCGATTGTCGCCGCCGCGCGCCCTGAATGAAATCAATCGCCTTGCCGGCATCCCGGAATAAATCCGGTATGGCAGCCAGGTGCTACTGCTTTGGTTGCTGGATCTACTAGAGAAAGGAGTTGGAACTATGAGTAAATCACTGAAAGAAATGGTCGAGGAGCAGATGGAGTCAGGAGAGCTGGAGCTGCCCATATTCAATCAAGTGGCCCTGGATCTGCAACGCATGAAAAATGAAGATGACGTGCAGTTGGATCAGATCATTATTGCCATCATGACGGATCCCGCGCTTGCGGTGCGGATTCTTAAAGTGGCGAATTCATCGTTCTATGGTGGACTGAAGGAAGTGAGCACCATACAGCAGGCGGTGATCCGCCTGGGGCTGGAGCAGGTCGCCAATATCGCCCTGATGAGCGCCCAGGCCGCCGCCCATGATGCACAGCTGCAAAAGCTCAAGGATCGCATGCCGGGCCTGTGGGAGCATGCCTATGTTTCGGCCATGGGCGCACGCTGGCTGGCCAAGGAAGCAGGCTTGCGGGATCGGGCGGAAGAAGCTTTTCTTGCGGGATTACTGCATGATGTGGGGGAGCTGGTATTGCTGAAAATACTGGATCAGCATGCAGGCGATGCGGATATCCCTCCTTTGACCGATGCGCTGATCAATGAGGCCTTGGAAGTGTTGCATCCGGAGTTGGGGCACCGGCTCATGACCACCTGGGAGTTGCCGGGCATCTATGCCGATGTGGCGAGGAACCATCATCAGCCAAATCTGGAAGAACCGGATGCGCTGCATGCCATCGTGCGCCTCGTAGATGGTGGTTGCGCCAAAGTGGGCGTGGGGCAGCGCGCAGATGATCAAATGATCCTGTCTTCCCTTCCGGAAGCCGGCTTTCTCGACTTGAACGAAATCCAACTGGCGGAGTTCGAGGTGGTGCTGGAAGATGTACGCAGCCAGGCGGGGACGTTGCTTTGAACGGGTTCGTCATGGGGGAATGCCTGCTTTCGCAGGCGCCCGGTGCTGCCCGGTCAGCATTCAATCTCCGAAAAAACGGCCCAGGGTTCTGTTCAACCATCCTTTTTTCTTGTTCAAGACCTTGTTGGCATAGGGCACATAGTGCTTGTCTTCGTTCTTGATGTGATTGGTCAGCCAGATTTGCAGTTCGGACATCAGCTTTCGCGTAATATCCTGCCCTTTTTCATGTTGTTCCTTGTACTTGCTGATATGTGAAATAAAGGTTTCGTGAACTTTCTTGTGTGAATCCGAAAGCGGGTAGCCCGCCTGCCTCATCAGGTCTTCTTCAAATGCAAAATGGGTGACCGTGTAATCGACCAGTCCCATCAGTATCTGTGTTACCTTTTCGTGATCCTTTTCCGAATGGGCTGTATCCAGCTCGTTGATATAGTCCACGATACGCCGGTGCTGCCCGTCAATTACATCGATTCCAACATTCAGGGAGGGATCCCATGTCCAGTAACTCATTGTTTTTCCTCTTTTTATTCTACGAAAAGATAGGGTTCAATGACGTGTGATGCTTATGCTGCATTCTAGCGTCTCCATCGCTTTGCAGAAGCCAATGGCTTGATTTCCTGCCAACTCTACCAGCCGGGCGGTGGAATATGAACTATTTTTGCGGATTCTGTTGCAGCATGAGGCAAGCCAGGCGGGCGGCTTTTGGAAAAGCATTGTTGATACTCCCGGTTTTTTCCTCTGAAAAATTTCCACACTTCCGTGGTCATCTCAATATCATGGTTTTGCCTGTTGAAATAGCGCTCGAACAGCGCGGAATACTGTTCCCTGATACTTGGTGCGGAATGCCCGCCTCCGGTAACTTCATATAAAGCCACTTCTTTTCCTTTCACCCCGTTTGCATAGTTGTAGCTTGTCACGGTGCTGCCGTCCTTGGTGTCCAGATCGGGAAAGTTGCAGGAAACAGGAATCTGATCCGTGTGATTGATTGCTTTCCAGATAGCCACGGATGTTGCAGTGGAATATACGCTTCCGTGATCAGGGTTCGGCGGATTTGACAGAATACCGCCATGGTAAGGCAGATGGTTGTCGTTTGTGCCGTTCATGAACAACACGGAAATCGGCTGGGCAGGCGGCCTGCATTCAGAATGGTCGGGCATGGCGGCGGCTACCGCAGCGACGGCGGCGATCTTGTCGGGCAATTCCACCGCGAGCCGTAATGTCATGAGGCCGCCATTGGATGTTCCAGAAGCATAGATACTGTCTGGGTCAATGTCATGTGCTGCAGAAATCAAATCGATCAGCGCTGAAATAAATTGTACATCGTCGGCGCCAGAGTTGACGGAAGCGTTGGCCCGGCAGTCGTTCCAGGTAGGTTTTCCGTAAGCGCCGTTCAAGCCCTCAGGGTAGACCACGATGAATTTTTCACTGTCGGCAAGATCCATCCACAGCTTGTAGGGCGTTTTGTATCCGCTTTCGCCGGTCATGTCTTCAATGGAAACGCCGCCGCCGTGCAACTCGAATACCAGTGGCAGGTTTGTTGCTCCCGGTTTTTCAGGGACGTATATTGCGTATCTCCTGGTCACGCCATCGAGGGAGAGGCTTTTGGTCGCAAGCCCCGCCCTGTGGAATTTTTTCGTTTCACCGAGATTCCGGCAGCCTGTGGTGGCTGTTGCAATCGCCAGTATTAATCCGGCAGCAATATATGTCATATTCGGCTGTCGCATGTTGGTTTGCGGCAAGGCGGAAAAATGTTGCTGCAGCCATCCTGCAGCAAGTTTTGCCAATGCAGCCTGCGGGCCGGCACACGACGGCCTGTCATTGTCTATCAAAGGGTTAGGGGATTCAGGCATACGCCGAGCCTGTGTTGCCAGGTTAATAGTGACGGGACGGTTGTTCTTCGGACAATTCCTTTATCATCCACACATCGCAGCCATGATGATTTGTTCCATCCAGGGGAGTGCGCAAATGCGTAAAGCCAAGTTTTTCGTACAGAGAGATGGCGGCTTTCATGCTTGAAAGGGTGTCCAGATAGCATTGGGTATAGCCCATGGCTTTCGCGTGGGCCAGGCATTTCAGGGCCAGCGCCTCTCCGAGTCCCTGGCCCCGGCTTTCCGCTAACAGAAACAGCTTGCGCAATTCACAGATGGTGCTGCTGCCATTAAACGCAGCAATGCCGCCACCCCCGACAGCCTGGCCATCCCGGGTAGCGACCAGATAAATGCGGTTGCTGTTGCGGCCATAGTGCCGGCTCATGCAGAGAACCTCTTCATCCGCCGGGCCAAAACCGTCTCCGACCGCGCCATATTCCGCGCCAACGCGCTTTATGATTCGGCAGATGTCCCGGTCATGTTCCGGGCGTATTTTTTCAATCTTGTATGCCATTTGTATTCGAGAATTGCAAGGATGGCGGGGCTATTGGTGGTTGATTTCCGCCAGTATTGCCAGCGCCAATCTTTCCATTTTTTCCAGGCTGGTGTCTGATTTTTCCAGAAAATCCCGATCATAATGCTTTGGGTTGGCCCAGTGTTTTCCCTTGATCTGGCAGCGCTTCGCCAGTTTCTGGATGCCGAGGTCTTCAAGGGCGAACCCCAGCTCTGTCCAGAGCAGCGACAGGCGTCTTTCCATTGCGTGATCATGATGCCCATTTTCATTGAGCTGACGAATATAGACTGCAGTCTCTCTGGATGCGGTTATCACCTGCCGCAGCGCCCGAACCGACTCCCGCTTTCTTTCTGTTTTTGCGCGACGGAGGTTGGACAGCCATCTGGAGCCGTGGCTGAACAGTTCGCCCAATACCTTGCTGGTAAGCGCACCCATGAGTGGTTTACAGGTTCCTTAGTATGTCTCGCCAGCTGAGGATACCCACTGGCTTGAACTTGTCATTGACAACGGGTATGCAGGAGATCGTCTGTTCGTTGAAGATGTCTATTGCATCGGCTATGTCTGCATCCAGGGGCAGAGTAACGGGTTCTCTGGTCATTATCTGGTGCGCCTTCTTGTTGAGTACAGCGGTATCTCTGAGGGTTTCGGTAACGGTGCCGATATTGGGGTTTAGGGCCTTGTGCAGGTCCCTGTCCGAGATCACCCCCACCAGCTTTTCCCCGTTGACCACGGGCAGATGATGAAAGCTGACGTTATCGAAGATTTCCTTGACCACCTTGAGTGAACTGTCCATTTCAACGGTGACAACTGCTTTGCTCATTATGTTTTCTATGCTCATGAGGCCTCCACTAACTGAGGGCAGAGCCACAAATCTAGCAAAGAATATGTGATCTGCCCATCCCGATCCCCGGATGCTGGACAACTGACTCATAGTCAGTTAGCATTAACTGACCCATAGTCAGTTGGTGGCGCAAAATGAGCCGGATACGTGCAATCAATGAAAAAGACAAATACCAGAAGCGGGAAGCCATCTTGGATACCGCGGAGCAGTTATGGCTGGAAAATCAACACAGCGTGGTCAGTATGGACGCTGTTGCCCGGGCGGCGGGGGTTGCCAAAGGTACGTTGTATCTGTACTTCCCCGGCAAGGAGGAGCTTTTTCTCGCGTTGCATGAGCGCCATGTCAGTGAATTTTTCTCGCGGGTTGTATATTATGCCGGGCGCGTGAGTTCCATGGATACGGATGACATGATTTATCTTGTCCAGGGTTTTATCAAGGATACTCCCGCCTTTCTGCCCCTGGCCTCCCATACCCACGGCATAATGGAGCGGCAGATTCCCGTGGAAGCCGGGCTTGCATTTCAGGAACGCATTGACCGGCAACTCCTGGAGGTGGTGAGGGCATTGCAGGTTCATTTCCCCCTGCTTACCGCGGCATTGATGTTGCAAAGCTATGCACTGTTGCTGGGGCTGTGGCAATTGCTTCGCCCAACGCCCGTGAAAATAAAGCTCAGGGAACAAGACGGCAAGATGGTCTGTACAGAGGATTATTTCGAAATGCTGGATACGGCTTTGCAGGCGCTTTGGTGCGGCGCTTTTGCGCAGGAAGCGCCGTCGCCGGGAATAGGATCATGAAAGCGACCAAGCTGCTATTTGCTTTGCCCGTGCTTCTTGCTTTGGGCGCATGCAATGAGATCGAGCTTGGGGAAAAACCTGTTCGGCCTGTGCAGGTCTGGGTGGCGAGCAAGGTGCAGATTCCCGGGGCTTTGTCCTATTCCGGGCAGATATACGCCCGCTACGAGAGCGCGCTCGCCTTTCGCGTCGATGGCAAGGTGATCAGCCGCGATGTCGAACTGGGAGAGCGCGTGGAAGCCGGTCAGGTGCTGGCGCGTATTGATATCAGCGATCTGCAACTGAATATCGACAATGCCAGGGCGGGCCTGCGCGCCGCCCGGGCGGATTTGGCCGTTGCGCGTAACGAGCGCAAGCGGGTGAGGAGTCTGTTTGAAAAAAAATTCGCCAGTCAGGCGGAGATGGACGCGGCAAACAATCACTTCCATACCGCCAGGGCAAAAGTCAAAGCCGCCGAGGCCCAGGTGGAGATTGCGCAAAACCAGTCGAAATACGGAACCCTGAAGGCCAGCAGGAACGGCGCCATCACCCAGATTGCCATTGAAGCGGGTCAGGTCGTCTCCGCCGGGCAGACTGCGTTTCGCCTGGCCCATGAAGGGGAATATGAGGTTCGTATTCGCGTTGGCGAACAAAGCGTGCAGATGCTCAAGCCGAACCAGGCGGTAAGGATTTCACTCTGGGCGGATGATACTGCTCTCCTGTCGGGAATCGTTCGGGATATCGCTCCTGCTGCAGATCAAAATCGCACCTGGCTGGTAAAAATCAGCCTGGTGGCGCCTCCACCGGGGTTGAAGCTGGGGATGACGGCAAAAGTCGTTTTCGCCCCGGAAGCGCCTGGCGGGTTCTTCTGGCTACCGGCCACCGCCTTGTTCCAGAACAATGAACAGCCGGCGGTATGGCTGGTCGATGCGGACGACAAGGTGCGGCTCCGGAATATCGAATTGGAACAATATCTGGAGAATGGCATGCTGGTTTCCGGGCTGGAGGAAGGTGTCGAAGTGGTGGCAGTTGGCGTTACGCATCTGCACCCCGGACAAGTGGTTTATCCCGTTCCCTATACCGGGAAAGCCCATCATGCTGTTTCCCTCAAGGATCAAAGCGGAACTGGGGGATGAAAGGCTTCAATCTCTCGGAATGGGCTTTGCGGCATCAAAACCTTGTGTTGTATCTCATCGTCCTGACAATGGTATTTGGCGTCTATGGGTATGGAAAACTGGGACAGTCGGAAGATCCGCCTTTCACCTTCAAGGTGATGCTGGTGCAGGCCGCATGGCCGGGGGCCAGCGCCACCGATATGGAGCAACAGGTTGTTGACCGCATCGAGAAGGTCATTCTCGAGTCACCCCATGTGGATATCGTTCGCAGTTTTTCCCGTCCGGAGCAGGCCAGTATTTTTGTGCTGGCCAAGGACAGCACTTCGGCGAAAGATGTTCCTGACATGTTCTACCAGATCCGCAAGCGGGTGCGGGACATTGCCCACACCTTGCCCCGGGGAGTGCTGGGCCCCCTGTTCAATGATGAATTCGGTGAAACCTTCGGTAATATCTTTGCCCTGACGGGGGACGGATTCAGCATGGCGCAGTTGCGGGATGCGGCGGATGATATTCGTAAAGAGCTGTTGCGGGTTCCCGATGTGGCCAAGATACTGATAATCGGCGAGCAGGAAGAGCGCGTTTATATCGAGATCAGCAATCAGAAACTGGCCAATCTGGGTTTCGATCTGCAACAGTTGATCGATACCCTGAATGCACAGAATGCGATGCAGGCGACGGGCCGCTTCCATACGGAAAATGACCGGATTTTCCTGCGTCCGGAGGGAAGGTTTCAGCGTATCGAAGATATCCGCCAGCTGCCGATACCAACTTCCGGCGGCGTTGTGCGTCTGGATGAAGTCGCCACCATTCGGGAGGGTTATGCCGAGCCAGAGAACGACAGTATGCGCTTCATGGGAAAACCCGCCCTGGGCATCGGGGTCTCCATGCGCACCGGCGGCGATATCATACGATTGGGAAAAAACCTGGATAATGCCCTGGCGCGTATCGAGAGCAGGCTTCCCGTGGGAATGGCGCTCAACCGGGTGAACGACCAGCCCCGCGCCGTGAAAAGCTCCATTCGTGAATTTCTCCGGGTGGTTGCCGAGGCGGTGATCGTGGTGCTGGCAGTGAGCTTTTTCAGCCTGGGCCTGCGCGCCGGAGCCGTGGTTGCACTCTCCATTCCCCTGGTGCTTGCGGCGACGTTTTTCTGCATGCATCTGTTCGGTATCGGTCTGCACAAGATTTCTTTGGGGTCATTGATTTTGGCGCTGGGATTGCTGGTGGATGACGCCATTATCGCCATTGAAATGATGGCGGTGAAACTCGAAGAGGGCTGGAGTCGCGTGAAGGCCGCCAGCTTTGCCTATAAATCCACGGCCTTTCCCATGCTCACCGGAACCATCGTCACTGCGGCCGGGTTTCTTCCCATCGCCACTGCCGATTCCACCGTGGGTGAATATACGCGTTCCATTTTCCAGGTAGTGACGATTGCCCTGGCGCTGTCCTGGTTTGCGGCGGTAGTTGTCGTGCCTTATCTTGGTTACCACCTGATTCCCGAGAAAAAAACCGAGAAACAGAAAAGGCGCGGGCTGTTCGGGTTTTTCTCCGGCGTGCGGCAATATCTGGCGGAAAGGTTTTATCGCCTGTTCCGTAAACTGGTCTCCTTCTGTGTGGCGCGTCCGCTGCTGGTCATCCTGCTGACCCTGACGGTTTTTGCCGGCTCCCTCTATCTGTTCAAATTCGTGCAGCAGCAATTCTTTCCGGACGCCACCCGCCTGGAGCTGATCGTTGACCTGAAACTGCCGGAAGGCTCTTCCCTGCGAGCCACGAAGCGCGAGGTGGAAAAGCTGGAACAAATCCTCGATGAAGAAAGTGCGCATATTGAAAACTATGTAAGCTACGTGGGGAACGGATCACCGCGCTTTTACCTGCCCCTGGATCAGCAGTTGCCGGATATCAGCTTCGCCCAGTTTGTCATCACCACCAAAAGCATTGCCGACCGGGAAGCCTTGCGCAGCAAGCTGATCGGGAAAATGGACAGCGCCAGGTTTTCACATGTCCATGCGCGCGTGATCCGCCTGGAGAACGGCCCGCCCGTGGGTTATCCCGTGCAGTTTCGCGTATCCGGCGATGATCTGTGGGTGCTGCGGGATATTGCCGCGCAGGTCGCTGCTGCGATGCGGGCCAATCCGCATCTGCGCAACATCAACTATGACTGGAATGAAAGGAGCAAGTCCCTGCAGCTCAGGATCGACCAGGACAAGGCGCTCGCCCTGGGCGTTACCCAGACCGCCATCAACCGGCAGTTGCACGGCATGATCAACGGCGTGACCGTTGGTGAATTTCGTGAAAGGGATCAAACCATTCCCATCCAGATTCGGGGTGCTGGGGAAGTGGATGATATTTCCCTGTTGCGTTCCCTGAATGTGCCGACCGCCAACGGACAGACCGTGCCCCTGGGGCAGATCGCCCATTTGCAATTTACCCAGGAAGAGGGCGTGATTTGGCACCGCAACCGTGTTCCCACCATAACCGTTCGTGGCGACATCTACAGCAAGATACAGGCGCCAACGGTGACTGCGGAAATTCTGCCGCGGTTGCAGCCCATCCAGGAGAACCTGCCCCTGGGCTACCGCCTGGAGACCGGTGGCTCGGTGGAAGAGAGCGCCAAGGGCAATTCGTCCATTGCTGCGGGCTTTCCGCTCTTTATCGTGGTTATGCTGACGGTGCTGATGATTCAGTTGCAGAGCTTTCAGCGCGTCATCATGGTAGTGCTGACAGCGCCGTTCGGATTGATTGGCGTGGCGGCCTTCCTGCTGGCTTTCGACAAGCCCTTTGGTTTCGTCGCCCTGCTGGGAAGCATTGCGCTGTCGGGCATGATCATGCGCAACTCGGTGATTCTGGTGGATCAGATCGACCGCAATATCGATCAAGGCATGGCGCCCCGTGATGCGGTCATCGAATCCGCCGTGCGTCGCTTCCGTCCCATCATGCTTACGGCGCTTGCCGCCATACTGGCGATGATTCCCTTGTCCAGAAGCGTATTCTTTGGTCCGATGGCCATTGCCATCATGGGCGGGCTGCTGGTTGCAACCCTGTTGACGCTGCTGTTCCTGCCGGCGGTTTATACGGTCTGGTACAAAATGACCCAGGGTGGGGAAAGATTTGTGGGGACGCCCGATGAAGCCCCGGCCAAATGATGCGCCTACATCACTTGGCCCAGGTACTCGCCTAAATCCATATCGGCGCCGAGGATATGTCCGGTCAGCCAGTGCTCGAGAAATTTGATGTCGCTGCTGGTAAACGGCTTGCTCTCCTGCAGGCTCCTTCGTTGCAGGGCCTTGATGCTCTCGATCAGCTCCTGGTGTTCCTTCTTGTGCTCTCCAAGACCTTCATAGCCGTATTTCAGCATCAACCGTTCTTCGTGGCTGAAATGCCAGATGGTGCAATTGATCAGCTCATCCATCAACGCCTGGATGTAGTTCGGTGCATCTCCCTCCATCACCGAATGACTGAGCAGATTGAACAGGTCCACCAGCCTGCGGTGATCTTCGTCGATTTCCTGGATCTGAACGCTTAGGGTGTTGTCCCAAATCAAGTCTTTCATGAGCTTTTCTCCGAGTGCCTGTGCAGGGCTTTCCCAACTTTGCCCGCAAAAAGTTGTGGATGCAAGCTGTGGATGGTTCTGGCGTTCTCGTCCTGGTATTGACCCGGTGACCATTCGTCAGATGCCAGCCAGGCCGCGATGCGCTCGTGACGGCTGAACACAACTGAATGGTCGCCGGTTAAATAGCAATAGATATCCTATCCGGCCACCGCCTGCCGGCCTGCCGACCGTGCGGCCCTTACAGATTGGCGGACAAGGGCTGGTGCCGGGGGATTTTCATTGGAGGCCGCTTTTCCCCTTTCGCCAAATCCACGCGCAAGGCGGATTCTGAGAGCCGCCATTCGCCTTTGCGCCGGTTTTTCAACGCCTTGCCGGTGAATGTAACATAGCTGTATTTGCCGTAATGGGGCAGCTTGCGCGCCATGGGGGCTGTAGCGTCAGGTGAATGAACTGACAGCAGGCCGACGGTGAATTCTGGCTGGCCGGGGTGTTGGGTGGTGAGGGCAATGCTCTGTTGTCTGGCGCTGTATGCCTCTTGTTTCAGTAACTCCCTGAACAGGGTGGAGAAACGGTTGCGGTCGCCAAATAACCATACATGGCGATCCCGCGGCAGTTGATCCAGCTCGTCGTCCCATACGATTTCGATATGCCGTTGTCCGTTCGACCAGGAGCGGGCCATTCGTTCGTAACTGCTTTTCATCTTGGCAGATTCATTGGCGGGCAGGATGATAGTCAGTTTGCTGGCTCCGAAGAGCTGCCCAAGGGTGCTCGGCTGTTCGCTGGGATCGAGTTGCCGAAAGAGATCAAAACGGGGATCGATGCTCAGATGCAATGGCCGGTTTTTCAGCTTGATATCGATATCCAGGGCTTTCTCCTGCATCACCAGGGTCTGCTGCAGGGGCAGCGCTTCTCCTTCGAGTTGGATAAAGAGCGGAACCCGGAGTTTGAATGGCGCCCCCGGCTGGCTTTGGCGCAACCGGGCAGTCAATCTATATCCGTCGCCATCGCTGGTTACGGAGATTTGCATCAGCTTCAGGGCCGGCGCGCCGGCGCGCTTGACCCACTGTTTGAACTCGCTTTCCAGTTTGGTGCCGCTGACCGCTTCGAAAGCAGCTTGCAAGTCTTCAAAACCGGCCGGGCGAAAGCGGTTCTCCCGGTAGAAATGCCGCAGGCCTTCAATGAACAGGGGATCGCCAAGTTGCAGACGAAGCATGTGGAAAAACATCAGGGTCTTGCCATAGCCCACTGCCTGGCTGACCTGGCCGTGGTTGCCGCGGAATTCGCTCAGGGGGAAGTCTTCCTCATCCGCCACATAGTTGGCATAGCGCTTCAAGGTGTTGCGGCGGTAATCAGCGCCTTTCCCCTGTTGCTCCCTGATCAGGTGGTCGGCCAGGTAGGAGGTGAGCCCTTCGCTCCAATTCCCCGAGGCATAGTCCACATAGACGCCATTGCCCCACCAGTTGTGCAGAATTTCGTGGGGATAGGCGCTGTGGATGATGAAGGGGAGACGAATTACCCGGGAACCGAGCAGGGTGAAGGAGGGCATGCCATAGCCACTTTCCCAGAAGTTTTCCACCAGGGCGAACTTGTCATAGGGATAGTCGCCCAACAATTTTTGATAGAGCGACAGGTAGTGCTCCGTGGCATTCAGGTAGTCTGCCGCCAACCCGGGATCCGGATCGAGCAGGTAGACCTGGGCCTTGGCCACGGGCGTTTCCTTTTGGTACACCTGGTAGTTTCCCGCAACCAGGTAGATATCGTCCTGCGGCTTGGCCATATGCCAACTGTTGGGAGTTTTCCCCTGTCTTCCCTGGCTGATGGCCGACCAGCCATCCGGCAAATCCAGCCGCATGTCGAAACTGACCAGGGCATTCTCGATGACGGGAAACCAGTAGCTGGAGATACTCAGAAAAACCCCCTGTTCGGAAATCAGTCCCTGGGTGGTGTTTCTGCCATCGGCATATCCCTGGGATACTTTTCCCAGCGGGTGCTGTATGGTGCCGCTATAGCGGATGGTCACGGAACGGCTCGGCGCCGGTAATTCGACGCGGTAGCTTTGCACAGGTACGCTTCCGCTCATCCACCGCGCGCGGGGGGTGAGTACGGCGCCGGGCTGCTGCACCTCGGGGTTGAGTCCGGCATGGAGCTGAAACTCGAAGTGGTCCGACTCGCGGGGGAGCAGGAGCTGGTCTTGTACCTCGATTCGCCCCTTTTCGGGAAGCAGCCTGGCCTCGATGCTGTGGTGAACGACCTGGATATCCCCTGCCAGGGCAGGGGAGACCCCTGCCAACAGCAGCAATATAATGACGAAGGTGTTTTTCATATTGACCAGTCTATCAGGAATTATTGTCGCGTCCGGATGTCTTACACCGGGAATTGAATGTTAATCGGGTGATACTTTAATGGCTAATAAAAATCTTTTTACTTATCTGTTGCTGGCATTTGTCTCTGTATTTTTGAGTGCATGCGGGGCTGTCGAAGTAAACAAATACGCCGGGAAGCACCATGTGCATGGAAAAGCCCCCGAGTCTGCTGAAACAACAGAGCCCCCATCTGCCGGCAATACCCGGGTTGTCCGCATCTCCGGGTCTGCCTCCATTGAGGAGATCATTCCCGCGCTGGCGAAAAAACGGGTGGTGTTCGTTGGCGAAACCCACGACAACTATGCGCACCATCTCAGTCAGCTGGAGATCATCAAGGGTTTGCATGAGGTCTATCCGGATCTGGCCATTGGCATGGAGATGTTCCAGAAACCCTTTCAGGCCCATCTCGACAGCTTTATCGCCGGTGAGATCAGCGAGCAGCAATTCCTCAAGCGCAGCGAATGGTTTGACCGCTGGAGCTTCGATTACCGTCTCTATCGTCCGATTCTCGACTATGCCCGGCAGCACAAGATACCCATGGTGGCGCTCAATGCTTCCAAGGAACTCAAAAACCGGGTCTCCGAAGTGGGCATTGCAGGCCTGAACGAGGAGGAGCGCGCCCAGGTGCCAGCCGAAGTGGATCGCAGCGATGAAGAGTATACAGCGCGCCTGCGTAAAATCTTCCATCAACACCCGGGAAGCAACAAAAGAAATTTCGAGCGTTTTCTGGATGTCCAGCTGTTGTGGGATGAAAGCATGGCGGAAAGGGCGGCAGCCTATCTGAAGGAGCATCCATCGAGAAAACTGGTGGTACTGGCGGGTTCGGGGCATCTGATGCACGGCTCCGGCATCCCCAAGCGGGTATCGCGAAGAATGGATGTGGAAACCGCTATCGTGTTGCCTGCCGACAATCTCAAGCTCCAGCCAGGCATTGCAGATTTTCTCGTGTTTCCGGAAGCCGCCAAGCTACCCAAGGCCGGCCTTATGGGGGTCTTTCTGGGCACCGCGGAAGAAGGCGTGCTAATTGCTTCCATAGCGCCCGAGAGCGCGGCGGAAAAAGCTGGCCTGAAGCGTGGCGATGTAATCCAGCAACTGAACGGCAAAGCCGTAAAAACGCCTTCTGACATCAAGCTGGTGCTGTTTGAAAAGAAACCAGGTGAAAATGTTCAATTGCAGGTATTGCGGAAGCGGCTTTTGCTAAGCGATCAGGAGCTGGACTTCAGTTTTCCCCTTGGAGGCTGAGTCTGCCTTATAGGTTGCTTGGTGGAATATCCGGGCTAAACAGCTACAGGGCGCATCTGTAAAATTGTCATTCCGGCGTAAGCCGGAATCCATAATCTCTTGATAGCTTTGGACGCCGGTCTATGCCGGTGTAATGAAAATCAAGCTGTTCACGGCACCCTGCAATCAGTTTTTTGGCCCCGGTTTCGATTCTCAATTGGTTAACCTGTTAGGCTTGTATAGGTAGGTAATGATAAACCCTGGGTCAACCCCGTCTTCTATTTCGGTTCCCCTTACCTTTAGCACCATCTCTAAAGCGTCTTCATTCAGATTAAAAGGGTGTTCGGATAAATATACCGCCGAGCCAAATACTACGCGAATATCTCCGCCAGGGACTTTGTCCAGGTTGGGGGTTATATTCATATCATCGTTTGGGTAATGTTCCGTAATGAATACCCATTTATATTTATGTAGCTTTTTCAAAACCTTCAAGATTTGTTCGTTCGACATGTGCTGAAATACCTGTCTTATAAAGCATACATCTCCATCTGGAAGGTCGTCTTCAGCAATATTTAAGCATAAGAAGTTGGTTTTTTC